>ULXQ01034681.1_pt1 | contig 116829 bp, 88 predicted proteins | sample 1961481 | NCBI WGS metagenome assembly ULXQ01 (sample SAMEA4835843, study PRJEB28245) | human gut metagenome | biome: gut microbiome; material: fecal sample | place: Denmark | collected 2008 | reverse complement strand
GGCAAAGCGCTCCTGCGGAGCTGTTGCCTGTGTGTGGAGGACGGCAAAGCGCTCCTACGGAGCTGTTGCCTGTGCGTGAAGGGCGTTTGGATAGAGCAGTTAGGAGTTTTGGATGGTGAAGGTTTCGATTTGTGTACCGGCGTATAAGAATCCGGTTGGTGTAGAGCGGCTTTTGGGGTCGATAAAGGTGCAGTCTTTTACGGATTACGAGGTGGTTGTGACGGATGATTCTCCGGACGGGTCTGTGGAGGAGGTTGTACGTAGGGCAGAGGTTCCGGGGATAGTTTATGTTCGGAATGCAGTTCGCAAAGGTGCAACAGGGAACTGGAATGAGGCGGTGCGGCATGCTTCTGGTGAGTATATCAAGATCATGCATCACGATGACTGGTTCACGGATCGGGATTGTCTGGCGCGGTTTGTGGAGATGCTGGAGGAGCATCCGGAGGCAGATCTTGCGTTTTGCGGGAGTCGGCAGGTGATGTTGGATGGTGTCGGAAATCGGACGGGAGAGGAGTTTGACCGGGCGATCAGCGATGAGCATTTGAAGATGATCTCGGAGGATTGGCGGGATCTTTATATCGGGGATTATATTGGGGCGCCGAGTGCGACGATTTACCGGAAGGGCGCGCCGGAGTATGAGGAGAAGCTGACGTGGATTGTGGATGTGGAATTTTATATGCGTCTGCTTCAGAGGAATCCGAGGTTTGTGGTGAGTAAGGAGCCGCTTGTCAGTATCGGGGTCAGCGAGAATCAGCTGACGGAGAGCTGTCGGACGGACGGAAAGTTAAATATTTTCGAGTATGGATTTGTGATGCAGGAGTTTTCCCTGCTTTCAGAAGAAAAATATCGGCAGAAGTTTATTCAGATCGCGTTGAAATATAAGATGCCGTTTGCATCGCTTGCGCCTTACGGGATTCCGAAGAAGGAGTATGAGAAGGCGGCTGCGAAGAAGCGGCGGGAAGATTTTGTCTTTTATGTCGGCGTTGCAAAGCGCAAGGTTCGGGAAGCGTTTGGGAAAAAGCGGTTCGCATGAAAATTGGAGGTCAGGATGGTTCAGATTTTACAAAAGCTGCTTCATATTTTGAATAGAGATCAGAAGCGGAAGGTTGCGGGACTCGGCGTGATGATTTTTATCGGCGCGCTGATGGAAATGATCGGCGTCGGTCTGATCATGCCGGTGGTTGAGGGCGTAATGGCGCCGGATCAGCTGCTGAATAAGTGGTATATTCAGATTTTGGAACGGTTTATTCATTTTGATACGCCGAATCAGTGGCTGCTGTTTTTGATCGGTGTGATCATTGCAGTTTATTTTATCAAAAACGGTTATCTGCTTTTACAGACATATGTGCAGTCTCGTTTTGTCAACACGAATCAGTCCAATACGATCAGCTACATGCTGGAGGAATATCTGAACCGTCCCTATGAATTCTATTTAAACGCGGACATTCCTACGATCTTTCGTACAATCGACGGTGATGTGCCGAAGGTATTTACAACTCTGATGGAATATATTCAGCTGGCGACGGAGCTGATGGTTTCGGCGGTTCTGTGCGTGACGCTGCTTGTAACAAACCCGACGATGACGATTTTTATTGTTGTGGTCATGGGCGGAACGACGGTTGTAATCCTGAAAATTTTAAAGCCTACCTTAAACCGGCTGGGGCGGACCTCCCAGCGGTTGCAGAGTCAGATGGGAAAATGGCGTCTGCAGTCTATTTACGGAATCAAGGATGTAAAGATTTTAAATAAAGAGCATTATTTTGCATCCAGCTTTGGAAAATATTCTCAGGAGAACGCGAAGCTGACGACAGAATATGCGGTGCTTAACAACATGCCGCGTCTGCTGTTGGAGACGCTGAGCATCTGCGGTATTTTGGGATATCTTGCAATCTGTATTTTAAACAGCGCGGACATGACGGAGCTTGTGCCGCAGATTTCCGCGTTTGCAGTAGCGGCGATGCGTTTGATGCCGTCGGTCAACCGGATCAACACGCATATGAGTAATATTGCGTTCTATGAGCCAAGCGTGAATTATGTTTATGAAAATGTAGACTTCACTTCCTATCGTCTGCATGGAAAATATGAAAAAGACTATGATCCCCATACGCCTCCTATGGAGCTGAAAAAAGAGATTCGCATGGAGGACGTCAGCTATACTTATCCCGAAAGTGACAAGGTGATTCTGGATCATGCTCAGATGCTTGTACCCGTTGGAAAATCGGTGGGTGTGATGGGACCCTCCGGTGCGGGAAAGAGTACCGCAATCGATATTTTAATGGGACTTTTGCAGGTACAGGGCGGCGAGATTTTATGCGATGGAAGAAATATTTTTGAAAATTATCCATCCTGGCTGTCCCATATCGGTTACATTCCGCAGACCATTTATCTGACGGATGATTCGATCCGCGAAAATATAGCGTTCGGTGTGGCAAAAGAGGATATCGATGATGAGCGCGTATGGCATGTGCTGGAAGAAGCCCAGTTGAAGGATTTTGTAAAGGAGCTGCCGGGTATGCTGGATATGGAGATCGGGGAGCGGGGTGTGCGTCTCTCCGGCGGTCAGAGACAGCGTCTTGGTATTGCGAGGGCGTTGTATCATAATCCGGAGATTCTGGTATTTGATGAGGCGACGAGTGCGCTGGATACCGATACGGAAACGGCGATTATGGAGGCAATTGAGAGCTTCCATGGAAAGAAGACGCTGGTGATCATTGCGCACAGGCTGCGGACGATCGCGGGGTGCGATATTATTTACAAGGTGGATAACGGAAAGATCGTGGAGACGACGCTGGCGGCAGAGGAGCACTAGACCGGACGGTCAGCGCCGTGCTGTTTTGCACCTGACGCTGTCGTTCCCGTCCGCCATGCAGACTCGCTTTCGCTCAGAAGAAAAGCGCAGCGGGTACATAAGGATGCAAAAGACGCATCCTAAGTACCGGCGCTTTTCTATGGTCTGCATACGGCGGATCGGGAACGGCAGCGCCGGCGCAAAAAGCGCGCGGCGGCTGACCTGGCTGTGTAAGGCGGAAGGAAAAAGGTCAAGGTCAAGGGCTGAGTTTGCTGGTGGCGTTCTGCGGACGGCAAAGCGCTCCTTTGGAGCTGTTGCCTGTGTGCACTGTGTGCAAGCAGCCCATGAACACGGGCTGTTCATGGACGTGAGAAAGTGATTCAGGAGTGCGCTGTCTGGCGGTTGAGATTTGATTATGGAGGTGCGGTGTGGCAGAACTCTTAATCTTATGGGGATATATTGGGATAGTGAATAGTTGCATCGGAGCTGGTGTTTTAAAAGGCATTGGTTTGTTGACAGGCAGGAAGAAGATTGTCTATGGTCTGGCAGGTACTGAGCTTGCCGGGATCGTGGCGATCACTGTTTATGCCCAGACGGTCAGCATTTTCGGTAAGGTTTTTATGGCTGCTCATTTGATTTTGCTGGCGGCGGCAGCAGCATGTGCATACTGGTGCAGGAAAGAGCTTCTGGTGATTTGGAGCCGGGTGAAGAAGATATGTCTTTCCTGGGAAGGTGTTCTTTATCTGATTTTTGCAGTGATGACAGCTTATTTTGCATCCAGAGGGCTGCAGCATACGGATACCGGAATTTATCATGCTCAGGCGATTCGGTGGTATGAGGAGTATGGGCTTGTAAAAGGGCTTGGCAATCTGCAGCAGCATTTTGCTTATAACAGTGCATATCTTGCGTATGCGGCTGCCTTTTCTATGAAATGGCTGGTAGGGCAGTCGTTGCATGGAACCAATGGCTTTTTGCAGGCATTTCTGTGTATCTGGGCGCTGTACGGTCTGAAGAATTTTGCCCGGCATAAAAGTCATCTGGCGGATGGATGCAGAGTTGGAATTTTATTGTATGCAATTGTTGTGTCAGAGCGGATTATGTCTCCGGCAACGGATTTCGGGACGATGTATCTGGTATTTTTTATTGTAACGCTGTGGACGTCGATTGCCTGTGAAAAAGAGGGTAAAGTCGGGGAAAAAACAGATCTGTATGCACTGCTTTGTGTTGCGGTTGTCTGTGTGACAACTTTTAAGCTCTCAGCTGGAATGCTCGTCATTCTTGCACTGTATCCGGCGGTTTGTCTGATTCGGTCAAAAGAATGGAAAAAGATCGGAATCTATCTGCTTTGTGGCTGTGTTGTGCTTGCGCCGTGGCTGGTGCGGAATGTGCTGATTTCCGGATGGCTGATTTATCCGTTTGCAGCAATTGATCTGTTTTCCGTAGACTGGAAAATTCCTGCTTCTTATCTTCAGAATGATTCGGATCAGATCAAGGTTTGGGGACGTTGTCTGTATGATGTGACGAAAATCAATGATCCTGTGAGCGCATGGTTTCCCGTCTGGTGGGGAGAAAAGGATCGTTATGAGATGATGCTTTTGATTGCCAATATGGTTGCCGGGATTTCAGCAGTGTTGTCGGTTGTGTGGAAACGAATCCGGAAAGAAAAGTTATGCTGGGATCGTGTCGTTGTGTATGCAGCGGTTTTTGGCGGCATTGCAGGCTGGTTTTTCCTCGCTCCGTTTATCCGGTACGGGCTTGCGTTTCTGTTGATTTTTCCGTTAATGGCATTTGGCGAATGGCTGCGTCCGATGCAGATGGGGCCGGTGCGGATTGCGTCAGGTTTTCTTTGCGCAGCGATCTTTTTCAGTTTGAGTATGTACTGGGATTATTATGTATTGTTTGATCTGGTTTGGGGAAAGCAGCATCTGACAGACCCGGCTTGGGTTGTACAGCAGGATTATGACAGCGTAGAGGTGGAGTCGTTTGAAATGGAAGGCGGTCTGATAGTTTATTATCCGGCAGGCGGGCAGGAGAATATCAGTTATGACGCTTTTCCGGCGACGGCATATCGGATGATGGCTGAGAGGACGAAGTTACGGGGAAGCGATATCCGGGACGGGTTTATGCCAAAGTGACGGTCCGGACGGTCAGCCGCTGTGCTGTTTTGCACCGGGCGCTGTCGTTCCCGTCCGCCATGCAGACGCGCTTTCGCTCAGAAGAAAAGCGCAGCGGGTACATAAGGAAGCAAAAGACGCTTCCTAAGTACCGACGCTTTTCTATGGTCTGCATACGGCGGATCGGGAACGGCAGCGCCGGCGCAAAAAGCGCGCGGCGGCTGACCTGGCTGTGTAAGGCGGAAGGGAAAAGGTCAAGGTCAAGGGCTGAGTTTGCTGCTGAAACATAGCTGGCAGGAGGACGGCAAGGCGCTCCTTTCATGAGGACGGCAGGGCGCTCCTCTCATGCGGACGGCAAGGCGCTCCTGCGGAGCTGTTGCCTGGTAGTAGAGCTGGATGTAGAGGCAGCCCCTGAACACTTGCTGTTCAGGGGCGTGAGAAAGAGAATCAAGAGTGCGCAGCCCCTTTTGCGCAGCAAAATTTAAATGGGGTTGCGCAGTCGCAGTTTCCGAAGGAAACTGTAGAGGCAGCCCCTGAACACTTGCTGTTCAGGGGCGTGAGAAAGTGAATCAGGAGTGCGCAGCCCCCTTTTGCGAAGCAAAATTAAAATGGAGCTGGGCAGTCACAGTTTCCGAAGGAAACTGTGACCTGCTTGCATTGGTATGGCGGATGCAGTATGATAGTAGAAAATGAGCGGTCTGTGCGGAGTTGGAGCGCAGGCAGCGGTTTAAGATGAAATGAGGATTTATTATGGAGTGGAAAGACGGCAGGCTGCAGCTTCCGAATGTGACGCTGATGGCGATGACGAGTGTCAATGTGCGGCAGACGATCAAGGCGATGCAGTACAGCATGCGTCAGATTGATTTTGGGGATTGTGTGCTGATCACGCATCGGAAACCTTTCTTTTTGCCGAAGGGTATTCGGTATGCACATACCTCGAAGCTGACGAATATTGACTGTTTTAATTATAAGATGCTTTATGAGCTGGGAGATTATATCCATACGGATTTTGTTATGGTGGTGCATGCGGATGGGTTTATCGTGCATCCGGAGATGTGGCGGGATGAGTTCCTGGATTATGATTATATCGGTTCTCCGTGGCCGATTCCGAAGGATGATATCACATACCGGGACATCAACGGGAATCTGTGTCGGGTCGGCAACAGCGTGGGAATTCGCAGCCGGAGGCTTGTGAATTTTCCGAAAGAGGCAAATCTGCCCTTTGAGCCGGATCACGGTTCCCTGAATGAGGATGGTTTTTTGTGCGTAAAGAATCATCATCTGATCGAGGCAGCAGGGATGAAGATTGCACCGTTGGAGGTTGCAAAATATTTTGCGCATGAGACGATGATTCCGGAGATTGAGGGGATCACACCCTTTGCGTTCCACAAATGGGCGGGGACGAATGCGCAGTATCCGAAGTTTTAGAGCGGACAGCCGTTTGGCGGTCTGACAGGGCCGGTATCCAGAAGGAGCGGTCAGAGAGGGTTGTCCACAGGAAAGGAACAGCATGGCAGAGCAGATTGCACATACGAAAAATGGAAAAATAGAACAGTTCGGCAGGATCTGCTTTTATGCAGGGCTTCTTTTGGAGCTTCTGATTGTCATCCTGGACAAGAGTTCGTGGATCAATCCGCTGGAAGGACAAATGTTCCGGGTCAGCTTTCTGCTGTTTGCCTGCAAGCTCTGTGTGACGAAGTATTCCAAAAAAGAATGGCTTGCTGTGCTGGCGGCAGGAGTCATTGCGGGGCTGTGTTATCTTAGCTCGGATCGGGATGAGGCGGTTCGAGCGGTTGTGTTTGTTGCATCGATGAAAGGGATTGACCACAAAAAGGCACTGCGGGTTGTTTTTTATGTGACGCTTACCGGAATGGCAGTGCTGGCGATACTTTCGCTGGCGGGCGTTTTGGGTGAGGTTTGGGACGCCGGCGCTGGCTATGGAATCAAAGAAGGCAGCAGGCGGCTTTGTCTTGGCGTCGGCAACAGCAATGCGCTTGCGATTATGATCTGGGCGCTGATGACGCTTGGCGTTTATCTGTTCCATGAAAAAATGAAGCCGGTGCACTGGATGCTTCTCGGCGTACTGACGGTTGGCGTTTACGCTGCGACGATGACGCGGACGACGTTTCTTATCATGGCGGCAACGCTGGCGCTGGCGTTTGTGATGGACAAGTCCTCAAAAATCCGCGAAGGCAGCGTTGTCTATATCGGCGGAATGGCAGCGGTTGCGGCGGGCTTTGTCTTCTCCTTGTACGCAGCGCATATTTCCAATTGGTATGAACTAATGCCGGACTGGGTGGTCAGGATTGACAGGATCCTGACCGGGCGTATTTCCAGTATTTATGCCTTTGAAAACGGCGGCGGCGTGCTCAGAAACTGGAAGCTGTTCGGCGATCCGAACTATGTGGAATATTTCGATATGGGTTATGTGCGCCTGTTTTTCTGGTATGGAATCATTCCGGGCGCATGCTGTATGGTGCTGCTGTTTCTCCTGATGCGTGTCTGCAGAACAATAAAGGATACCCAGGGCTTTGTCCTTGTGCTGTCCTTTGCGCTGTTTACGGTAGTCGAGGCGCATGCGGTATCGGTCTATCTGGCGCGCAATTATGTCCTGTTTTTGCTGGGAGCGTACTGGACGGCAATGCTTCCGCTGGATGGGGAAGCAATCTGGTGGTGGCAGCTGCCGGGGGCTTTTTGGAGGCACGGTTCCAAAGCAGCGGATGGCAGCTTTGGGAGGAAAGCGACGGTTGGCAATTGCTCCGAAGTACAGGAGAAGGCTGCAACCATAAAGGAGGCTGCGAGATGACAGAAAGAGCAGCCGGACGAAAAAATACAACGCAGTTTGTTTTTGCAGAGAACAGTCTGGATATTCTCCGCCTGTTTGCGGCGCTGCAGATTGCGATCACGCATTATCTGAATCTGACAATGCTCACATATGGAAAAGACGGACCGGGGGATGGACTGCTGCTTGGCTTTAAAAGAGCGCTGACACTGTTCCCCGGCTTGATTATTCTCTTTAGCATCAGCGGATTTCTGATGGGAGAGACACTGATGCGGACACAAAACCGAAAAATATTTGCCCAAAAACGGATCCTGCGGTTGTATCCGGCGCTATGGGTCAACATTGTGCTGACGATTGGGATGCTCTCTTTGCTTCCCGGCGTCGTTTCGGGGCATGGGAAAGATCTGCTGACCTGGGCAGTTGTGCAGGGCGTCGGTCTGGCCTATACGCCGTCCTTTTTGCAGACGTTTGCGATAGAAAGCATCAACGGGACGCTTTGGGCGCTGATGGTGGAAATTCAACTGTACGTTCTGGTTGCGGTGGTCTGGAAACGGTGTCTTGCCTGGAAAGATCGTACCTGGCATGTCCTCTTGGTGCTGACTGCGCTGTTAAATCTCGCCTGCGGCCTTTTAAAGAATTCGGGAGCGCTTCCCGGCGCGGCAGTTTCCCTGCTGGATCGAAGCTTCCTGCCGTATCTGGTCTGGTTTTTTGCAGGGCTATATCTGTGGCATTTTAAAGAGACAATTTTACAAAAACTGACAGGAAAATGGTTTATTTTGCTGATTGTATTTATCTGCTATAAAGTGTGCTGGCAGACCTTTGGCTGGAAGCTTCCGGGATATTATGCGGACCTTGTGACGAGCCTTTTGCTCCCGGTGGTTGTGCTTGCCTGCGCCTATGGCTGGAAAAAGCATCGCCTGAAAAATGATTTGTCCTATGGAATATTTTTATACCACTGGCCGTTGATCAATCTGGTATTTTACTGGAATCTGCCGAAAAAGATGCATCACATTCCGCTGTTTCTTTTGTATGTGGCAGGATTTCTTGCGTTGGCGTGCGCGTCGTGGTTTTTACTGGAACGCCATGTGTTGAAACGAAAACGCTGAAACTTATGCAGTGGAAGCAGCATAACATCATGAAATAGGGTACAGCAAACCGCGCATAAAATCACTGGCGCAATGGGAGAAAACGTATGAAAGTTGTAATGCTTGGTGCGGACCGCAGCGTAAAGGGCGGCGTATCTGCGGTGGTCAATAACCTGTACGAGGCGGGACTCGATCAGCGTATTGACCTGACCTATATCGGGACAATGGTGGACGGAAGCACGGCTGCGAAGCTGTTAAAAGGTGTTCAGGCGCTGTTGAAATTTGTCACTGTGCTGCCGAAAGCAGACATCGTCCATCTGAATATGGCGGCGGATGCGAGCTGCTACCGGAAGCTGATTTTTATGCAGATCGCCCTCTGGTTCCACAAAAAGGTTGTGATTCACGAGCACGGCGGAGATTTTCAGGGCTTTTATTATAAACGATGCAGCGCGAAACGACAGGCGTATATCAAAAAAATGTTAAACCGTGCGGATTTGTTTTTGGTGCTGACGGATGTCTGGAAAGATTTTTTCGCAGACATGGTGGATCGGGATAAAATCCATGTCCTGCAGAATGCGGTTCCGGTTCCGAAAATGCCGAAAACAGATTATAGCAGCCATACGGCGGTCTTTTTGGGACGGCTTTGTCCGGAAAAGGGAGTGGACGAGCTGTTGGACTGTGTAGAGGCGGTTTGGAAGAAGCACCCGGATTTTCATCTGATTATGGGCGGGTTCTGGGAAAACGGGACGGAGGAGCTGCAAAAGAAAGCAAAAGAGCTGGAAGCCCAGGGAATTGTCGAATGCCCCGGCTGGGTATCTGCAAAGCAGCGCACCGAGCTGTTTGAGCAGAGCAGTATTTTTGTCCTGCCGACGTGGTTTGAAGGACAGCCGGTTTCTCTGTTAGAGGCAATGGCGGCGGGAATGTGCAGCCTGACGACTGCAGTTGGCGGGATTCCGCAGACCCTCGGGGAGCCGGAATGGAACAGTCTGCCGACTGGGAAAGACGGCTGCGGCGTGATGGTAGAGGCAAAAAACAGCCGGATGCTGACAGAGGCGCTGGAAGAACTGCTTTTGGATGAAAATCTGCGCCGCGAAATTGGTACAAAAGCGCGGATGCGGGTGCAGGAGTATTATGCGATAGATAATTATGTAAACCAACTGGTCAGCTATTACGAGAAATTGAGAAAAGAGGGCTAATGCCGCATGGAAAAAAAGGTAAGTGTGATCGTTCCGGTTTACCGGACGTTGGAGTGGCTGGCGCGCTGTGTGCAGAGCATCACGGGTCAGACCTATAAAAATCTGGAAATTATTCTGGTGGACGACGGTTCGCCGGACGACTGCCCGGCATTATGTGACGACTGGGCGCAGAGGGACGACCGAATTCGCGTTTTGCATAAGGAAAACGGCGGTCTGGTGTCCGCGTGGATGGCTGGCGTATCGATGAGCACCGGCGATTATCTGTGTTTTGTGGACAGTGACGACTGGATTGACGCCTGCATGGTGGAAAAAATGCTGGATTTTTCGTCCGACTGTGGAAAAGAGATCATCTGCGGCAATTATGTACAGGAGGAAAGAAACCGCAGCATCGAAATTTATCAGGCGATGGAGCCGGGCATTTATACGGGGCGCAGCCTGCAGGATCGGATTCACGGAAAACTTCTGGGGCAGGAAAAACGTCCGATTACGTTGTCCCGCTGCATGAAGCTTTTTTCCCGTACTTTAATTGTTGAAAATATGAAATACTGTGACCCGTCCATTCGAATGGGCGAGGATATGGTCATCACCCTTCCGGCGCTTTTGGATGCGCAGCGGATTGTGGTCATGGAGGGCGCAGCTTGGTATCACTACCTGTTTTTGCGGGAGTCGATGGTGCACAGTTATGATGCCGGAATGTATGAAAATATCCGCAGTCTGGATAAAATTGTTCGCCAAATCCTTGCAGACAAGCATGCGCCGAACGCCCAAAAACAGGCGGATCGGGAGCTGCAGCTTCTGATGTTTCTGGAAATCAAGAACGAGGCGAGAAACGGACGGGAAGGCTGGAAAGGGCGGCTGCAGAAGGAATGCAGGGAAACAGAGCTGCAGGAAGCGGTCAAAAGAATGCCGCTTACTCCGACTGTTACGGAAAATAAGCTGATGTATCAGGTGCTGGCGCATCCGGAAAATACGGCAATGATGCAGCTTGTCCATTTTCTTTTGTGGGCAAACAGTAAGCGGCAGCGCTGAACGGAGAGTTGTATGGAATCAAAAAAGCAGGGACGGATCAGTATTATCATGCCGGTTTACAATGGCGTTTCCTGGATCGGGGAATGTATCGAAAGCATCCGGCAGCAGACGGATACGAACTGGGAGCTTCTGGTGCTGGACGATCATTCGACAGACGGGACGACGGAGCTGGTGCTTAAGCTGGCGGAAGAGGATTCAAGGATTTTACCGATTTTGCGTCAGAAAAACGGCGTATCCGCAGCACGTAACGAGGGACTGGAAAAAGCGCAAGGAGAATTTATCATGTTTGTCGATGCGGACGATAAGCTGGATCCGCAGATGCTCTCTGTGCTTCGGGCGATGCTGGGGCAGACAGAAAGCGACCTTGCGGTCTGTGATTACTATAGATGGAACGGTAAACCGGACGGAATTTATAACCGGTCAGAGGAGCTGTTAAAAACGGATGTAGAGCGGGAGGAAAATGCTGCTCGGGCAAAAAAAGTGCTGCGTGCAGACGGCACAGAAAAAGCCGGGGCAGAAGCCGTTTCTCAACAACGCGCAGTTCGTGCGGAGGGCGTCCGTGTATACAATCGCTCAGAATATGTTTCGGACTATCTCCTACGCGGAAATACCCGTTGCTGGAGCGTGTTATACCGCCGCAGTGCGATTGGGCAAATCCGTTTCCGGGAAGACTTGAGCATCGGTGAGGATATGATGTTTCTGATGGATTTGCTGATGCAGATTTCCAGCGTGAGCATCACAGAGTATCGCGGCTATTTTTACCGAATTAACGAGCAGGGCGCGATGCTCAAGCCCTTTAAACCGAGCTACATGGATGAAATCAAAAGCTGGGAGCTTGCTTGCAGGCTTGTGGAAAAAGAGTTCCCGTCCCAGAAGGGGCGGGTATACAGTATTCTGGCGGTTTCTGCGATGCTGGCTGTCGGAAAAATTGCGCGCCTGTCCGGTGCTGAACGGAAAAAATACCAGACGGAAGTCGTACAGTGCCACAGTGCTGTCCGGAAAGGACTTGCTGCTTCCGGAGCAAAAGAGGAGCTGCCGAAGGGCTATCGGATAAAAACGATGCTGTTCACCGCCTGTCCGGCGTTGTATCTTGCGCTGTATCATCATTGGAAAGGTTGAAGTAACTGTTCCGTAGGTCTGCGCATTTACTGCGCTGACCGTAAGAAAACTTAGACTAGAAGGCAAAAATCCTATCGGCATAGCCGATTTGGAATGGATTTTTGCGCGTAACTGTGGGGGTACTGAACAGTTACAGGTTGAAAATAAGAACCGGATGCCGAGGGATCGAATTGCTTTTGGATGACGCAAAAGCAGAATGAGAGGAATCATGAAAGACGATAAAATTGTTTTATATATGCATGCGGGAAGCGGCAACCACGGCTGCGAGGCGATTGTCAACAGTCTTTGCCGGATGCTTCCCAAACCGGCGATTCTGATGACGAACCGCCCGAAGGAGGATGAAACCTATTCCCTGAAGGAGCTTTGCAGCAGCTTTGTACAGGAAAAAAGCATCGAAAAGAATGTATTCGTGCATACCTGGTACTATTTGAAGCGAAAGCTTTTACATGACCCGGACTGCTTCATGGAATACCGGTATCAGGACATTTGCGGGAAAAATCTGCACCGTCTGAATATTTCCATCGGCGGGGATAATTATTGTTATGACAACATGCTTGACCGGCTGATTTCCGCAAACCGCATGTTCCACAAGCAGGGCGCTAAAACGGTTTTATATGGCTGCTCTATCGAGCCGGAGTTGTTAAAACGTCCGGAAATCATGGAGGATATGAAGCGCTACGACGCGATCGTCGCGCGGGAAAGCCTGACCTTTGCAGCACTGCAGGAAGCCGGAATTGACAAAAATATCCATTTATATCCGGACTCGGCTTTTTTACTGGAAACAAAGCTGGCTCCCCTGCCGGAGGGCTGGGTTCCCGGAAAGATGCTGGGCCTGAACATTAGTCCGATGATTGTGGACAATGAAAAGACTTCGGGCATTACGATGCAGAACTATAAAGCGCTGATTTCTCATATTTTAGAAACGACCGATCTGCATATTGCACTGATTCCCCATGTGGTGTGGGAAAGCAATGATGACAGAAAACCGATCCGGCAGCTTTATGAAGCCTTTGCATCGACCGGACGTGTGATCGAGCTGCCGGATGGGTCCGCTCCGGAATTAAAGGGCTATATCAGCCGCTGCGAGATGTTTATCGGAGCCCGGACCCATGCGACAATCGCGGCATATTCCTCCTGCGTGCCGACGCTGGTAGTCGGCTATTCGATTAAGGCCCGTGGAATCGCAAAGGATTTATTTGGAACGGACGAGGGCTATGTCCTGCCGGTGCAGGCACTCGCCCAAAAAGAAGACCTCGTCAACGCATTTGACTGGCTGTATCAAAATGCACAGGCACAGAAAGCACACCTGCAGCAGATTATGCCGGACTATTGTAAAAAGGCAAAAGAAGCAGAAAATCTATTGAGAGAGCTGTGAAAGCGTAAAAAATCAGAAGCAGTTGCGTGAAATACAATGCAGCCGTGCAGGCAGTTCATAAAAAGCAGAGGGAGGGAAAATTGTGAGCCAGATACAGGAAATGATAAAACCGGCAGCAGCGATGCTGGATGCTTATCCGGTGGTGACCACCAAACAGAAAATCAAACAGTGGATCAAGACCTGCGTCCCGGGCATGACGCCGGAAAAGGTGGAGCGTTATTCCTGGCCTCAGGCGGTTCTTGCGATGGGGCTGTTGCAGGCATATGAGCAGACAAAGGACAAGACTGCGTTAAGCAGTGTGTTTTCCTATCTCAGACGGTGGAAAAACAGCGGATATCCCATCTCTCATGTGGATCATGTGATGAATGGAAGCGTTGCCCTGTGGACAGAAGAGATTTTGACGAGGGAAAAAAGGGAAGATGCAGAATCTCTGGAAGCGCTCTGGATCTGCCGGGAAGGGGCAGACATTTGCGCAGGTTGGATCAAAGCAGCGAAAAAAACTGCGGACGGCATCCTTGCGTACCGGAGCCAGCATCCGGACTGGCTGTTTGCAGATACCCTTGGGATGCTTTGTCCCTTTGCCTGTCGTTACGGTGTTCAGAAACAGGATAAAGAGCTGTTAAACCTCGGAATCCGTCAGCTGGAGCTCTTTTTCCAAAAGGGGATGGATGAAAAAACCGGTCTGCCCTATCATGGCTATGATGAAAAGAACGGCACGAAATACGGAATAATCGGCTGGGGAAGAGCCTGCGGTTGGATGCTGCTTGGATTGTCGCAGAGCATTTTGTGGATTTCAGAGCAGCCTGCAGGAGCAGAACAGACGAACAAGCTGCAGGCGGAGCAGCCTGCAGGAGCAGAACAGGCGGACAAGCTGCAGGCAGAGCAGTCAGCAGCGCAGCCGTTCTCCCAGTCTGTTGCCCGGGAGGGCTGCAATCGTCTGCTTTTACTGCAGCAACAGCTCCTTGACAGCATTTTTGTATGGCAGCGCGCAGACGGTGGATTTTCCTGGCAGCTGCAGGCACAGGAGGGACACCGGGATACCTCAGCGGAGGGGATGATCGGATATGGGGCCTGGCTGGCAGCGGAGACTGCAGCTGTGCAGCGTTCAGAGCAGTGGAGCCCTGCACTGAGCCGTCTGGCAGCCATCATGCAGACGAGCATCCGTGATGGGCGTGTCACAGACTGCTCCGGCGAATGCAAGGGCTTTGCGGAATATCCGCAGGTATACGGAACCTATCCCTGGGGCAGCGGCAGCGCGCTGGCCTTTCTGGCAGTGCAGCTTTTCAGGGAAGAGAGTAACGATAGGGCAGAATGATCCTTATGCCCTATCACAGGACAAGTTCGATCAAACAGTTTGGCAGGAATATCAGGAGAACAGGACGAAAAAACATGGGAAGAGTCAGATATGCGACCAGAAATATAATATTCGGCTTTTTAGGGAGCGGGGCAACGACGCTGCTCAATTTTATCCTGCGGCAGGTGTTTATCACCCATCTGGGCGATACGCTTCTGGGCGTGCAGGATCTCTACAGCGAAATTCTGACGATGCTTTCCCTTGCGGAGCTTGGCGTCGGAACGGCTTTAAACTACAGCCTGTACGGTCCGGTAGCGCGGGGCGAGCGGGAAAAAATCAAATCCTACATGCAGCTGTATAAAAAAGCGTACCGCACCATTGCTATCGTGATTGCTGTCATCGGACTTGCACTGGTACCGTTTTTACCCTGGATTGTCAAAAATGCAGATTATCTGACTCTAAGGCAGCTGCGGGTTTACTATCTGCTGTTTTTGTTCAACACGGTGACAACGTATTTTGTTGCATATAAATACAGTCTTGCCAATGCGGAGCAGAAAAACTATATTCAGACGAACGCGGATGCCATCAGCAAAGCGGTTTCCGTGGTGCTGCAGCTTCTGGGACTGCTGGTACTGCCAAACTACCTGTTATACCTGTTGATTCAGGTCGGCGTATCCCTCGGACAGAAGATTTTTATCAGCTGCTATCTGAACCGCAAATATCCGCTTTTGCTGGAAAAAAATGTGGAACCGCTGACAAAAGAAGAAACCGGAGCGGTGGTGGATAAGACAAAGGCGCTGATGCTGCACCGGATCGGGGATATGGCGCGTCTGCAGACGGATGCGATCATTATTTCGTCCTGTCTGGGTGTCGTCTGGGTCGGTCTGATCGGAACCTACAAGATGATCGTCAATTCCGTTTCGGGTTATGTAAACCTGATTTTCAACTCCGTCATTTCCAGCTTTGGAAATCTGATCGCGACGGAGAGCAGGGAAAAGCAGTTTCAGCTGTTTCTGGTGTATCGTTTTTTTGCAATCTGGGTATACGGATTTTCGGCTGTCGGATTTTTCCTGCTCCTGTCTTCTCTCGTGGAGCTGTATGTCGGAGCGGATCGCGTGTTGGCAACTTCGATTATCGCCTGGTATCTGACGGACTATTTCTTCAAGGGGGAGCGCGTCGTGCTTTCAAATTTCAAGACGGCGGCTGGTGTTTTTGAACAGGACAAATATCTGTCCATCCTTCAGGGTATCGTCAATCTGGTGCTGTCGATTGCTCTGGTGTTTAAAATCGGTCTGGCGGGCGTGTTTATCGGAACCGTCGTATCCGGACTGATTGCAAATATCACAAAACCGATCATTATTTATCGGGTTTGCTTTGAAAAAAGTGCGGCTTCCTATTTTCAGGAGTCCATCAAATATCTGCTCGTCATCGGAGCTGCGCTGGCAGTGCTCATTCCGCTGCAGAATCTGCTGATGCCGCAGGTGACGATTGCAAAATTTGCGTTGATGATCGTGATCATTACGGTTGTCTTTAATGGGATTTTCCTAGTGGTGTTCGGCAGGACGGAGGAATTTAAGTATTTGTACGGAATGGTAAAAGGGAGGTGGAAACGGTCATGATTATCGTAGAGGTGATGGGCGGACTGGGAAACCAGATGCAGCAGTACGCATTGTACCGGAAGCTGGAGTCTTTGGGAAAAGATGCCAGACTGGATGTTTCCTGGTTTCTCGACAAAGAGCGGCAGACAAAGGTGCTTGCGAGCCGGAAGCTGGAGTTGTCCTGGTTTGAAAATCTTCCTGTAAAATATTGCACACAGGAAGAAAAGCAGGCAATTCTTGGAAAAAATAATTTGGTCGGAAAACTGAAAAAGAAGCTGCTTGGGGGCAGCAACCGGCATTTTACGGAAAGCGACATGTATCATCCGGAAATCTTTGATCTGGAGGACGCCTATTTAAGCGGTTTCTGGGCGTGCGAGGCTTATTATGCGGACATTTTGCCGATGCTGCGCAGCCAGATTCATTTTCCAGATCCGGAAAAGGGCGAAGGCTGGGATTTAGAGGCTGCCGCGAAAAATAAAGAAACGATGGAGCGCATGAAGCAGGAAGCCTCTGTGAGCATCCATATCCGTCGCGGGGATTATCTGGATGCACAGAATGCAGAGATGTTCGGCGGGATCTGCACGGATGCTTATTATGAAGCGGCGATTTCGTATATAAAGGAGCAGACACCGGACGCACATTTCTATGTTTTTTCAGATGACTCTGTATATGCGAAAAATGCCTACCCCGGAAAAGAGTTTACTGTCGTGGATTGGAATACTGGGAAAAACAGCCTGTTTGACATGCAGCTAATGAGCTGCTGCGGCCATAATATCTGTGCAAACTCCACCTTCAGCTTCTGGGGAGCGCGGCTCAATCCGAGCCCGGATAAGGTGATGATCCGTCCGTCAAAGCATAAAAACAGCCAGAATATCGTGCCGGAGGAGATGAAAAAGCTCTGGAACGGCTGGGTATTGATAGATGGAAAGGGAAGAATTATTTAAGAAAAGTTAAGAAAAGCGGTTCCTCGAATACGGTATAATAATACTGACACACGGCAATTGCACATATTTTTTGAGGTAAAATGTGCAGCAGCGAACAAGACGGTACAAACTGGTAATTGGGCGCGTTTGCGCTGTTTTGTAGATTGAGGAGAAATTATAATGAAAAAGAAAATAATTATATCTGAAAAAGTGACAGCGGTTATGCTTGCAGCAGCGATGGCCATTAGCATGACAGCATGCGGCAGCCCTGCAAAAGATATGCAGGGAGCAGCAGAAACAGCAGCGGATGAAGAAACAAGTACGGTAGAAACAGCAGCGGATAGAGAAACAAGTGCGGTAGAAACTGTATCAGAGATTGCCGGAAATACAACGGAAAGCACGGAGAATGCAGCGACAGACGCAGAGATTTTGGTTGCAGAAGACCCGGATACAGAAATTACAGCGTCAAATGAGAATACCGACATCAAGGTAACGGTAGAGGATCAGAAGGAAGAAAAGAAAAACGATGCAGGAGAGGTCCTGGTCACAATTAGCGTTCAGAAAGCCACCATCGAAGACAGCGGCTATGATGCACTGCAGAAAGTGCTGGATCAGCAGAGCGCAGATACCTATGAGCTGGCGCAGGAAGCATGGGGAGATATGCAGGCCTTCCTGGAAGACAGCGATTGGGAAACAACTGGTTCTTTATATGCCATCGAGGACACCATTTCCATGAAGCGTGGAGATGACAGGATCTTCAGCTACGTAACCACGGATTATTCCTATCTTGGAGGTGCACATCCGAACTTCGTTTATAATGGTTACAATTATGACACAAAGACTGGCAAAAGGCTGACACTGCGGGATGTGACAGAGGATTACGACAGCCTGTATGCACAGGTTCTGGACACTCTGAGGGCTTTTCAGGAAGAACAGGAGGATTTTATGTTCTTTGAAGACTACGAGGATACTGTCAAGGGAATGTTCTATGGATTTTCAGCCGAAGAGGATTTGGAGGACAGCGACATGACAGATGCAGACAGGGAGGAAATTTCGGATACTGCAGGGACAGCGTCCGATATCGACAATATTCAGTGGTATCTGACCGACAATGAGCTGGTGGTGATCTTTAACCGTTATGATATCGCAGCGTATGTCTTTGGTCCGACTGCGGTAAAGATTCCGTTCGAAACAGGGCTGGTAAAAGAGATTTATTCATGACAATAGAATGCTCGCAGAGCGTGCATTCTATTGTTGGAAGTAAATGTGCGAAGCAAGAGGAATTATGCCTATGAAGAATGTGATTGCAGTGATCTGGGACTGCGATAAGACGTTGATCGACGGATATATGCAGGATCCGATGTTTGCAGAATATGGCGTTGAGACGAAGCAGTTCTGGGCGGATGAAAATAAAATTCTGGATGAATACCAGAAAACCGGCGTGCGGGTCAATCGCGACACCTATTATCTGAATTATTTTATCAAATGTGCCCATGAGGGGATTTTCCCGGGCTTAAATAATGCAAAGCTTCGCTCTTTTGGAAAGCTGCAGAAGCTTTATCCGGGGACGCTGGAATTTTTCCGGAAAACAAAAAACATGTTCCGAAATGATGCGAGTTATTCGGAATATGATATTCAGGTAGAGCATTATATTGTCAGCACCGGGTTTGCAGAGGTAATCCGGGGAATGGAGCTGATGAATTATGTGGATGATGTCTGGGGCTGCGAACTGATGGAAGCGCCGGATGCAGATAATCAGCCGCTCATCAACGAAATCGTTTATACGATCGATAATACGACGAAAACGCGTGCGATTTTTGAAATCAATAAAGGAATTGGAAAGATTGACGGCATCGATGTCAATTCCAAGATTCCCCAGGAGCTGCGGCGTGTGAAATTTGAAAATATGATCTACATAGCAGACGGACCAAGCGATATCCCGGCCTTTTCCCTTGTACATCAAAACGGCGGTTCCACCTTTGCCATTTATCCAAAGGGCGACGTCGCTGCCATGAAGCAGGTAGAACAGATGCGTGCAGACGGAAGAGTTGACATGTATGCCGAGGCGGATTATTCCGAAAATACAACCGCAAACATGTGGATCACAAACCGCATTCAGGAGCTTGCTGACAAAATCCGGGAACGGGAAAAAAATAAAATCGAAAAATATGCCGGCGGTGTGCCGAAGCATCTGGTGTGAATCGTAGAGAAGGACCGGGAGCTTTTTGAAGTAAAATATGCAAAACGGCTGACAGATCTGGAGCAGGAATGCGAAAAAGCTGTGATGCAGATCGATGACAGAATTTATGCAAAAACGTTGGAAGATCGTTATGATCAGGTATCGTGCTTTGGCATTGCTTTTTACAAAAAGCGTTGCCTGATTCAGAAAAAATGATATAGTTATAGATAGCAAGAATAATCGGAGGACTTACAATGAAAGTATTGGTAACCGGCGTAGCAGGACAGCTTGGACATGATGTGATGAATGAGCTTGCCAAACGCGGCCACGAGGGTGTTGGCTCGGATCTGGCAGCAGAATACAGCGGAATTGCAGACGGCAGTGCCGTAACAAAGATGCCTTATGTATCGATGGATATCACCGATGCAGCAGCGGTAGAAATGGTTTTACAGGAGGTAAAGCCGGATGCTGTCGTGCACTGCGCGGCATGGACTGCAGTGGATCTGGCAGAGGATGACGATAAGGTGGACAAGGTTCGCAGCATCAATGCCGGCGGCACGAAGAATATCGCAGAGGTATGTAAGAAGCTGGACTGCAAGATGGTTTATCTTTCCACCGACTACGTATTTGACGGACAGGGTACTAAGCCCTGGGATCCGGACTGCAAAACCTACCAGCCGTTAAACGTTTACGGACAGACGAAGCTGGAAGGCGAGCTTGCAGTTTCGGAGACCCTGGACAAGTATTTTATCGTCCGGATTGCATGGGTGTTCGGCATCAACGGCAAGAACTTCATCAAGACGATGTTGAATGTCGGCAAGACACATGACACCCTGAAAGTCGTATCCGATCAGGTCGGCACACCGACCTACACCTATGATCTGGCGCGCCTGCTGGTGGATATGATCGAAACCGACAAATATGGGTATTATCATGTGACCAACGAGGGCGGCTACATCAGCTGGTACGATTTTACAAAAGAAATTTTCAGACAGGCAGTGGAGCTGGGACATACAGAGTATTCCGAAGACAGACTGACGGTACTGCCGGTGACAACAGCAGAATATGGCCTGTCCAAAGCAAAACGCCCGTTCAATTCCAGACTGGATAAGAGCAAGCTGGTGAAAAACGGCTTTACACCGCTTCCGACCTGGCAGGATGCGCTGCGGAGATATTTGAAAGAAATTGGGATGTAAATTTTAAAATAACGCCTCCTTCTGGGAGGCGTTAATGCTTAGGATAGATTTCTGAGATTGTCCTCTTGCCTCAAAAGTGGTATACTTCTCGTATAACGGGGAATTTTGCATTTTGGAAAATTTCCCTGTATGGAAAACTAAAACACAAGGAGTGCCGGAGTTTTGGCAGTGACAGATAGAATGGAGTTAAAAACACAGAAAAAGGAAGCTGCATTGACAGTCAATGAGCTTTTATACCTGATTTTCTTCAGTGTGATGCTGTTTTCAAAGGGAATGGGCTGGTACGACGGGATGCGTCCGTATCAGCTCTGTCTGCTGATCGGAATGGGCTGCCTTGGGCTGAAACTGATTCTGACAAAATATACGCCGTGGCAGCTTCTGGTCGCAGCGGTGTTCGGTGTGCTCGGCGTTCTGAGCTGGCGCTGCTCTGCGGAAAAGGGAATGCTGACCTGCGTAATGATGCTGATCGGTATGAAAGATGTGCGGATAAAAAAGGTCTTTCAGGTCGGGGCGGTTGTCTGGAGCAGCGTGTTCCTTTATCGGATTCTGGCGTTTCTGATCGGCTGGGACAAAGGCATTCTGCTGGTACATAAAAAGCTCGGAGCCTTTATCTTCCGGTGGAGTATGGGATATCCGCATCCGAATGTATTCCATATTTCCTATGTAATTTTGCTGGCATTTCTGTTTTATCTGTTGCAGCAAAAAGGCAAAAAGCTGTTTGGCTGGATTGTTGCCGCGCTTGTCGGAAACGTACTGATTTTTATCTATTCAGTCAGCTTTACCGGATTTTTGTTGACCGGAATTTATCTGATGCTGGTGCTGTATTTTGAACTGCGCAGTCAGTTTACGAATCCGGAAAAAGTGCTGGTGCAGTGCGTGCTTCCGGCAGGACTGGCATTTTCCCTGCTGGCGCCGCTGATTCCGGAAGGAAATCAGTTTTATGAAGTGATGAATAAACTGATGAATACCAGACTGCGTCTTTCCAAATATTTTCTGACGCAGGAAAGGATTACACTGTTCGGACAGCAGTTCCATCTGGCGGATAAAGATCTGAACATGGACAATTCCTATGTGTTTGCGTTGATGACCTACGGGGCGGTTGTTTTTGTTTTGTTGATGATCGCCTATTTCTTTACCATCCGGAATCTGGTAAAGGAGAACCGGCGGAAAGAACTGGCGATTACGCTGGGATTTCTGATTGCCGGAATATCGGAGCCGTTTTTGTTCAATACTTCTTTTAAAAATGTTTCCCTAATTTTTGTAGGAAGCTATCTGCTAAACGAGGCAAACCCGATCCGGAGGCAGAACATTGCATGGATTGGAATCTGTACGCTGGGCGACCGGAGTCTTCCGAAAAATGTTCCGGCAGAGAAACTGGAAGAAAAACTTTTGCTGGGGCTGAAAAGGATAGGGGCTGCAGCAGGAGAAAAGAAATATTTGATTGCTGCGTTGACCTGCGTTTGTGCCGTGATCGGCGGCACTGCTTTTGGGCTGACGGCACAGATGCCCAAAGAGTATCTTGTGCCCAAGTCGATCTGTGATTATTCACTGCAGGAAGTCTATTATCTGGACGAGGAAGCAGTTGCAAAAGAACGGGCAAACGGCTCGGAAGTATTGTATTATATGGGAGAAGAGATACCGATGTTTCGGTTCTCTGGAGTTACTGTAACTGTGGAATGGATGAGGGGTATGATCGGAGCAGCAATCCTGACCGGAGCAGTCGGAGCACTGCTTGGAACAGGTATTGCGGAAATTTTAGAAAAAGGGCGGAAAAAGAGCGGACAGTATGAATGAAAAACTGAAATTCTGTAAATTGTTGGGAACAAACATCAATGTCATTACGATGGATGAAACAGTTGATTATATGGATCAGCATCTGGATGAACTGCGTGGAAAATATGTCTGTGTTTCCAATGTGCATACGACGGTCATGGCATTTCGCGATGCAGAATACCGGAAAGTGCAAAACGGCAGTGTAATGAATCTTCCTGATGGAAAACCACTGTCTATTGTATGTCGGATGCGCGGACATCAGGAGGCCGGACGTGTTCCGGGACCGGACTTGATGCCGAGAATTTTCGAGCTTTCCGAGAAAAAGGGATATCGGCACTATTTTTATGGCAGTACGGAAAAAACACTGCATGCGCTGGAACAGAAGCTGCGCGAAAAGTATCCGAAGTTGAACATTGTCGGGATGTATTCCCCGCCGTTTCGACCGCTGACAGAAGAAGAGGATGAGACGGTTGTAAAACAGATCAATGATACAAAACCGGATTTTATCTGGATTGGACTGGGAGCTCCAAAACAGGAAAAATGGATGGCTGCACATGCCGGAATGCTGCACGGCGTCATGCTGGGCGTAGGGGCAGGCTTTGATTTCCATGCGGGAACGGTAAGACGTGCGCCAGGCTGGATGCAGGAGCTTTGTCTGGAATGGCTGTTTCGGCTGATGCAGGATCCGAAACGCCTGATTCCACGATATATGGATACAAATTTTTCGTTTATTCATTATGTCTGGAAAGAAAACAAGCTTTTAAAAAAGAAAAATCAGGAGCTGGTGCATATACCTTCAAGACCGAAGACAGGAATGAAGATCGCAATGATCGGACATAAGCGCATTCCGTCGAGAGAAGGTGGTGTGGAGATCGTCGTGGAAGAGCTGTCTACACGAATGGTTCGTTCCGGAAACCGGGTGGATGCGTATAATCGTTCCGGTTACCATGTATCCGGCAAAGAATTTGATGAAAAACATGGAAAATATTTTCAGGGAATCCGAATTTTTACGATTCCAACGTTTTCCAGCAGCAAGTTAAATGCGATTGTATATTCTTTTCTGGCAACAATCCGGTCATTGTTCGGGCATTATGATATTGTCCATTTCCATGCGGAAGGACCGTGTATTATGCTTTGGCTGACCAAACTGTTTGGAATCCCGACAGTGGCGACGATTCATGGGCTGGACTGGCAGCGTTCCAAATGGGGAAATTTTGCATCTCATGTGCTGAAGCTGGGGGAAAAGACCGCCGCACTCCATGCGGATGAAGTGATCGTATTGTCGCACAATATGCAGGATTATTTTCAGGAGACATACGGCAGAAAAACCCGTTTTATTCCAAATGGAATCAACAGACCGATTTTAAAGGGCGATTCCGAAATTAAGGCAAAGTATGGTCTGGAAAAAGACGGATATATCCTGTTCCTGGCAAGAATTGTACCGGAAAAGGGACTGCATTATCTGCTGCATGCGTTTGAACAAATCGAGACGGATAAAAAACTGGTGATTGCGGGTGGCAGCAGCCATTCTCAGGAATACGTACAGGAAATGGTCGATCTGGCGGCAAAAGACAGCCGTGTGATTATGACCGGATTTGTACAGGGGGAAGTGTTGGAAGAGCTGTACTCTAATGCGTATTGTTTTGTACTGCCCAGTGATATTGAAGGGATGGCGCTTGGACTGTTGGAAGCGATGAGCTATGGAAACTGCTGTATTGCAAGCAATATTCCGGAAAATACAGAGGTGGCGGAAGATCATGCCCTGTATTTTGAAAAGGGAAATGAAAGAGATTTGCAGAAACGTTTGGAGGAAGTGTTGGCGCATCCGGAACAGACGCAGAAAGCACATCAGGAAAATGCAGACTTTATCTGTGGAAAATATAACTGGGATCGGGTGACGGAGCAGACACTGCATCTTTATCAGCATGTGCTCAAAGCACGGGAGAATCAGAAATGAAAGTATTGATTGTCAATAAATTTCTGCATCCGAACGGCGGATCAGAAACCTATATTTTTGAAGTCGGGAAACAGCTTCAGAAGATGGGACATCAGGTAGAATATTTTGGAATGGAGCATGAAGGCCGGGTCGTTTCGAACCGGCTTGATTGCTATACAGGGAATATGGATTTTCATACCGGAAAACTTCAAAAATTACTGTATCCGTTCCGGATTCTCTATTCGACAGAGGCTGCAAAAAAGATCCGGAAAGTGCTGGACGACTTTCGGCCTGACGTGGTTCACGTCAATAATTTCAATTTCCAGCTGACACCATCCATTCTCTACGCGATCCGTAAATATGAGAAACAGACCGGCAGAACGGTTCGGATCGTATACACGGCGCATGATTCACAGCTCGTCTGTCCAAACCATCTGATGCAGAGACCGTCTGGCGAGCTGTGCCAGGAATGCCTGGGACAGAAGCAGTGGAACTGCACGAAACACAAGTGTATCCACAATTCCCGCGTGAAGAGCCTCTTGGGAAGCGTTGAAGCGAAGATCTATCAGCATAACCATGCGTATCGGATGTTCGATACGGTGATCTGCCCGAGTCATTTCCTGGAAGAAGTTTTGAAGACGAATCCGGATCTGGACGGGAAGACGGTGACGATGCATAACTTCCTGAACCGACAGGAGATTCCGGAAACAGAGAAGAAAAAGTATGTACTTTATTTCGGACGATATTCAGAAGAAAAAGGGGTTAAAACGCTGCTGGATGTATGTAGGAAGCTGCCGCAGATTCCGTTCGTATTTGCCGGAAAAGGACCGCTGGAAGATGAGGTAACCGCATTGCCTAATGTGGAAAACCGTGGATTTTTGAGCGGAAAAGAATTGTATCAGACGATTGCAGAAGCGAGCTTTGTCGTATTTCCGTCGGAATGCTATGAAAACTGTCCATTTTCCGTGATGGAAGCACAGCTTTACAAAACGCCGGTCATCGCATCGAAGATCGGAGGAATACCGGAGCTTTTACAGGATGGAAAGACCGGAGAGCTGTTCCCAGTCGGAGATAGCAGTGCATTGCAGAAAAGAATTGAAGAGTTATGGAAGGATTCCAAACGCTTGCAAACATATATGGTAAACTGCGAAAAGGTTTCTTTCATGAGTGCGGAAACGTATTGTGAAAAACTGCTGCAGATTTATGGCGGAAAGTGGGACAGAAATAGGAAAGTGTGATTATTCCAATGATGAAGAATGTATATTTCAAAATAAAAGAATTTTGGGTTAAGAATAAAAAGGAACTAATCATATTATTTATGACTATGTTAGTTGTATATACTCCTTTTTTAACAGGACAGCTGAATAATGCAGATGGTTTTATAAATGGTGTTATTGCTCATAAGAAAAACTATGACTGGGAAAATTCTCAGGGACGTTTTTTAATTGGATGGTTTGATCGGTGGCGGGATCGGATGGTTCAGCCGTCTCTTATTATTGGCGTATGTTTGATGTTGCTTTGTCTTGTAGTATCAGTAATTTGGTATATTTTTGACTGTTATTCTATGGTGGAAAAACTTTGTATTGGAGCTATACTGGTATTTTCTCCATCTATAGCAGATTTGTTTACATATTATTATTGTGCAGATTCCTATATGTTATCATATTTACTTGCAGTGATAGCTGCAGCGTTGTTAATTAAGGGTGAGAAAAAAAGGACGACTATAGGAAGTGCGGTGTTGCTAATTATTTCTTTGGCAATTTATCAGACATACATTGGAATTACGGCTTCACTTTGTTGTATCTATCTGCTTTTGGAAATATTGAATGGAAAAGAGTTAAAGATATTGTTTAAGAAAGCTCTCAGAATGGCTCTTGCGGGAGGGGGAGCATGTGCCGCATATTTGCTAATTCTTAAAGTTTTAGAAAAAATTGGATATTTACAAATGACAGCAACCAGAGGAATGAATTATATGTTGTCAGGGGCGTTTTTGGGATTAAAAGATACTATGAAAAACGCATATGTAGTATTTTATGATTATTTCCTGACGGAGCGCATTTTGACAAATAGCTGGCAATATAGATGGTATTTGAATGGTATTGTTTTATGTTTTCTGTTGATGTTATGTATAGTTTTGATTGTGCATAATCGAATTTATCGATCGATTAAAAGAACCTTGCTGACAGTATTTTTAATTGTAGTGATGCCATTGATGATTGATTTGATTGTAATTATTGCTCCGGCAGCAAATGTGTATGCGGAAACAGGTATGTTGATGTTGGCAGGTATGAATCTCATCTATGTTTTACTTGTTTTGCTTGTATTCCACTGTAATAGGAATGAAATACTGGAAAAAGCAATAACTAAGTTTTCCAAACTGACCATTATTTTGATCATTATCAACCAAATTATTTTTATTGGCATCTTTATAAGAACAATCCAGTTGGAACAGACAAAAACGCAAATGCTTGCTTATCAGATGGAAAACAGAATAGAGGAATTTGAGGATTATCATAGTGGCTGCAAGGTTTTGGTGGCAGGAAGACCTCAAAATGGAAATTATCCGATTACGGATCAAAATTTGAAAAATATTACACATGGAATGATCAGTCAGTACACACTTGTTTTTGGCGCGGAAGAACAAGTAAGTGAGGGCTGGATTTCTGTATTTCAGTATTTTCTTGGTGTGAATTATGAAACAGTATATGAGGAAGAAAGAACTGAAATTTTGTCCAGTGAAGAATTTGCTAAGATGGGAATTTTCCCAGATCAAACATCAGTGAAAAAATTTAATGATACGATTGTAATTAAATTGAGTAATTAATGGAGCAGGCAATGAAAATATTGATGCTGGTCAACTGGAAAGTTGCCTATGAAAATCAAATACCGGAAGGAAAACAGCCGCCGGACTATGTCGTACCGGGACAGAAATACTGGTTTTTTCGGTATCTGTCGGATGATATTTCCGTAGATGTTGTGGATATCCGTTCATTTCCATGGCTGGAACGCTTTGAAAAAGAAAAAATCCGGTTTTATATCTGGCAGACATTAAAAGTTTTACCGAAGTTGAAACGGTATGATCTGGTGTTATCCCATGGAATGCAGAGTGGGATTGTATTGTGCCTGTGGCGTAGACTGTTCGGACATGGAAAATATAAGCATATCGTGTTTGACATCGGTGGCTTTAACAGCGCGAAGGAAGAAGGAAAAGCACTGAAGCTGATGCAGTTTGCGAGCAAATCTCTGGACGGCGTGATTTATCATACAAAAAGCCAGATTATTTATTATGAAAAATGCCACCCGTGGCTGCTTTCTAAAAGCAGATACATTGCGTTTGGAACGGATGCAGAATATTTTCAACCGACCGGAACACCGTTAGAAAAAGAAAGTCCGTATATTTTATGTGTCGGTTATAATAAACGGGATTGGGATACGCTGCTGCAGGCATACGAAAAACTGAGAAATCTGCAAAAAGAGCGAAATCAAGATGGACTTGCTGATTTCCCGAAGTTAAAACTAATTGGGAAAGAAAAGCTGGACCGGGAGTATGACGGTGTGGAGACCGTCGGATTTATTCCAGTTACGCAATTGATGAAAGAAATTGAAAAAGCGACCTTTTGTGTACTTCCGCTTCAGTCTTTTAACTATTCGTTCGGGCAGATGACACTGCTGCAGCAGATGCATTTAAAAAAAGCGGTGATTGCGGCAAATGTCCCCAGCCTGAGAGATTATGTGACAGACGGACAGGATTGCCTGCTCTATGAGCCGGAAAATGCAGAAGAACTTGCAGAACAGATGGATCGACTGATAAAAGATCCGAAGTTTGCCGAAAAACTCGGAGAGAACGCCATGAATTCTGTTCAGGAGAAATGGAATGAAAAGAGAATGGCACAGGACATCTGGGAGTTTTGCAGGGAGATTGTGGGAATAACAGGAACAGAAAAATGACAGAAACAACATCTTTAGCTCCCCTTGTAAGCATAATTGTACCGGTTTACAACGTGGAGCGCTATATAAAACGCTGCGTGGATTCGCTGCAGGGACAGACGCTGCAGAATATTGAGATCATTCTTGTAGATGACGGCTCGAAAGACAACAGCGGACGCTTGTGCGATGAGTTTGCACAGCAGGATCCGAGAATCCATGTGATCCATAAACAAAATGCGGGACAGGGTCTGGCGAGAAATGATGGGCTGAATATTGCGAAAGGACGTTATGTCCTGTTTATCGACTCGGATGATTTTATTGAATCGGACACCTGTGAAAATCTGTCAGACCGGATGGAACGGGAACAGGCGGATCTTTGCAGCTTCGGCTATCAGATCGAGACGCCGCAGGGAGAGCTGTTTTACCGGGCGCAGTTAAAAGAACAGTGCTACGAAAACGAAGCGATCCGAAAGCGCTTTGTGCTTCATTTTTTTGGAGACTCGGCAGATGATGAGGAAATGCGGGGTGTTTCCGCATGTATGACGATGTTTCGCAGAAGTGTGATTGAAACAGGAAAAATCCGCTTCCGTTCGGAGCGGGAATATTTCAGCGAAGATACGATTTTTAATTTGGATTTCTGCCTGCTTGCAAAAAAGGCAGTGATCGATCCGGGCTGCTATTATCATTATTGCCAGAATGAGGCATCGTTTTCCCATGCATACCGCCCGGATCGGTTTCATCTGACAGAAGTGCTGGCAAATGTTTTAAAAGAATATGCAGGACGTTACGGTATAGAAAAAGAGACACAGGAACGAATCCGAAGGATGGTATGGGTCAGCCTGATGGAATGCGTGAAGCAGGAAGTAAGACGAATCGGAGAGGTTCCGCGCAAAACGGTAAAGAAACAGATCGAAAGCTATTGTGGCAGCGAGCTTGTAAAAGATGCGGTGAATGGATTGGATGCAGGAAAATTTGGCACTGCGCAGAGAATTTTTCTGTGGGCAGTAAAAGGACAGCGGACAGAAGCGGTGATTTTACTGGCATGGTTGCGAAATCGGAAAGGATTATAGGAAATAGTGATGAAAAGTGGAAAAGTACTGGTCAGCGTAGTGATGTCGGTTTATAATGATGAACAGTATCTGAAAGAATCGCTGGACAGTATTTTTGCTCAGACGATACAGTATTTTGAACTGATTATTGTGGATGACTGTTCGACAGACCGGACAGTTGAAATCATAGAAAATTATCATGATGACAGAATCCGTCTGATTCGAAACACAGAGAACAGAGGCCTGACCAGAAACTTAAATACAGCGCTCGAATATGTGCAGGGCACTTATATCGCCCGGATGGACGGCGACGATAAGAGCAGACCGGAACGGTTTGAAAAACAGATCGCATATCTGGAACAGCACCCGGAGCTGATGCTGATCAGCTGCAGGACGCATATGTTTGGCGAAGAAGAGCTGATCTCGCAGATTCAGGGAACACCGAAACAGCTGCAGGCGATGATGCTGATCCGGCCTGTATTGGCACATCCTGGTTTTATGATGCGCGGGGAGCTGATTACACAGGAAGGTTTCCGGTATGATGAATCTTACCGTTCCGCCCAAGATTATAACTTTGCAGCGAGAGTTGCAAGAAAGTTCAATATCGGAGTGACACCGGAAATCCTTCTGGACTATCGGGTGCATAAAAAACAGGTTTCCAGTAAAAAAAGCGGCGAACAGTCAAACAACGCCGCCAGAGTGCGCAGCATGCAGCTGGAATGGCTGGATATTTCACTGGATGAAAAGCAGAGAGATGCGTTGGAAACCTGGGCAAAAGAAATCAAAAACGCTGCCCCGGAGGATTATCGGCAGGCAGCGAAGCTGATTCCGCTGTTTCTTGAGCAGAATCAAAAAACAAAGATTTATGCACAGAAAGAGCTGGAAGAGGAACTGAAGCGGCTTTTATATCAGTGGATGATCCGGAGCAAGTCGGTGAAAACGATTTTACAGGCGGTTGGCGTGTGTGGAGTATCCTTTGGAAATTTAAAGCTGCTATTGGGAAAAGAAACAGAAATTTTATTTCATAAGGTGCGGGAAGAACAATGAAATTTGCGATTATTCCTTGGAATGAGAATTTTAGCCAGGACAAAATATTTGGAAAAGTAGATCCGGCGATGAATCATGATGAAAGGCTGACACCACTGTTTAATATGCAGCAAGAATTTGATCGTTGTGGAGATCAGATTCATACAGTAGATTTATATGATGATCCTAAAAGCGTGGATTTTTTTCTTTTTTTTGAGAAAAATGATAAATGGTTGAAAAAGTTAGCAAATTGGAAAATGGAATATAAGGCAGTGTATTGTAATGCAGAACCGCCAGTTGTCAATCCAATGCATGATAAAAAAAACATTTATAAGCTATTAAATTATTATCCATATATCATGACATGGAATATGGATTTAATAGATAAAAAGCGCTTTTTTAAGAAGAATATTCCCTATGTTTTTATAACGGATTTTAGTAAGATTCCTTTTGAAGATAGAAAATTGCTGACAAGCATATCGGGTAATAAACATTCCAATCATCCGGACGAATTATATAGTGAGCGGGAGCGAGTGATCAGCGTTTTGGAAGAAAAGTATCCAAATGATTTTGATTTTTACGGAAGTGGTTGGAAGAAAACAAATCATCCTGCTTATTGCGGCAGAGTAGATAATAAAGTGGACACATTTCACCATTACAGATTTGCGCTGGCATTTGAAAATATGAAAAATGTCAGAGGATATGTAACGGAAAAAATTCTTGATTGCTTTGTTGCCGGAATTGTACCTGTTTATGCTGGCGCGGATGATATTACAGACTATGTGCCGCAGGAGTGTTTTATTCCATATAACCGTTTTCAAAACCCGGAAGAAATGATGGAATATTTAAAAAAAATAAGTAAGGAACAATATGATACTTATTTGAATGCGGCGCAGAATTTCCTTCACTCAGAGAAGATTAAAGAATTTGATGGGGAAGAATATGCGAGGGATATTTATTTTTTGGCAGAACATGCCGAAATGAAATCGTTTCGGATTGATTGGATTCACAGAGTCATCTTGAATTGGAATATTTTGAAACAGGAAATATCTCAAAAAATAAAAAATAAGCTAATTTATCTAAAAAAGGTTTTGACTCGTTCAGGTAGATTATGAAAATTATGATCATGTCTGATGTCGTTCCAGCGGCATCTGCAAAAAATGAATACACAGATGGTGCAATAGAGAAACTGTTATCAGACGGTTTTCGGGAAAAACTCCATGGGGCAGAGTTTAATATTGTAAATTTGGAATGTCCGTTGACGAGAGAAAATGAGCCTGCGGCGAAATGGGGCTCCAGTCTGAAAGCGCTTCCAGAGAGCATGAAAGCATTAAAAAAAATACCGGGGCTGGTTGTAAATCTTGCGAATAATCATATTCGGGATTATGGTTCGCAAGGAGTTTTAGACACCATTCAGGTATTGGAAGAACATGGTATTCCATATCTTGGAGCAGGAAAAGATATGGAGAATTCCAACAGAAGCCTTATTTTAGAGAAAAAATCCCATAAAATCGGTTTATATTCCTGTACAGAGCATGAATTTTCTATTGCCGGTGAAAACAGCGCAGGCGCACATCCGGTGGAAGAAGGAGAAGATATTCTGGCGCTTCAGGAATTAAAAAGACAGACAGACTATGTGATTCTTCTTTATCATGGCGGTGTTGAATTTTATCCTTATCCGACGCCGGAAATGCAGAAAAGGCTGCGCAGGTATGTGCGTGCTGGAGCAGATTTGGTTGTTTGTCAACACAGTCATTGTATTGGATGTACAGAAACCTATCAGAATGGTGTATTGGTTTACGGACAGGGAAATTTCCTTTTTGGAGAGAGATCTGAGGTAGAAGCTAATATTCAGGATCTGAATGCATGGGAAAGTGGTATGGCGGTGTGTGCTGATATCGAAGAACACAATGTAGAATATTTGTTTTATCGAAACCAAAATGGCAGATTGGATTGGACACATGAACCGGAAATGCTGGAGAAAATGCAGGAGCGGAATAAACTGCTGCAAACACCGGGATTTTTGAAGGAAGAGTGGATTCGATATTGTACCGGGCATGTGAATTATATGGAAATTTTCAAAAAAAACTTTTCTGAAAGAAAACTTCCATGGAAGAGTAGAATTAAGAAGAGTATTTCTGTTTTGGCAGGAAAAGATAGCCTTTCGAAGCAGGAATATCTGCGGATTTATAATTATTTAGCTTGTGAAGTACATCAGGAATTATTGAGAACGAACTGTAAAATAGAAATTGAGAAGAGGAATACAGGATGTTTCGACTGATCAGCTGGTTGATTTATATGATGACAAATCAGCAGAAGAGAGAATCTTCTGAATATTTGTGGATGGTTTATGAAAAAGTAAAATATTCTCAGAAAAAATGGGAGCAGAATTTATATGGCTGCATTCTGCATCGGATTTTTCGGGAAAACGGAGCGAATATTCCGATCGAAACGGAATTTGCCGACTATCCGGTTTTTCCGCATGGACCGAGTGGGGTATTTATTTCACAAGGGGCAAAAATTGGAAAAAACTGCGTGATTTTTCAACAGGTGACAATCGGCTCCAACATGCTGAAAGATAGTAAAGGGTTTGGAGCACCAACAATCGGCGATGATGTTTATATCGGAGCGGGCGCCAGAATTATTGGCAATGTACGGATCGGTAATCAGTGCAGAATTGGTGCAAACTGTGTTGTAACCAGGGATGTGCCGGATCGTGCAACGGTTGTCTTGGCTGAGCCGCGAGTATTGATTCATAAAGAAGAACGAGATAATTCTTTCCGGAAGATATCAGGAGAAATCGAATGAATTTATATGAAAGAAGCTTAAATTATTTATTTAATCATTTTGGAAAAGCGATGCCGGATTCAGTTTTATTGAGAGTTCGTTATCGTACTGTATTTCATGAGCCACTTCATTTAAAAAATCCCAAAACGTTTAATGAAAAAATACAGTGGCTGAAGTTATATGACAGAAATCCGGAATATCATGCAATGGCGGATAAATATGCGGTTCGCGCTTATATTGGAAGAGTGCTTGGGGAGAAGTACTTAATTCCATTGTTGGGAGTATGGCAAAAGGCGGAAGATATCGACTTTAAAAGTCTGCCGGATCAGTTTGTGCTGAAATGTACGCATGATTCTCAGAGCATCGTAATTTGTCATGATAAAGCAAAACTGGATAAAGAAGAAGCTGTTCGACGTCTTGGAGAAGCACTAAAAATTGACTATTCAGTGCTTGGACGGGAATGGGCTTATCATGGAATCAAACCATGTATTGTTGCAGAAGAATTGCTGACGGATGAATCCGGAGATGATTTAAAAGATTACAAAGTTTTTTGCTTTAATGGCGAACCGAAGTTTATACAGGTCGATTATGATCGGTTTAAGGGACACAAAAGAAGATTGTATACAACAGATTGGAACTTGATGGAAACAAAAATCACTTATCCGGATGATGCTGATTTGATTATGCCTAAACCAATTTTTCTGGATGAGTTGCTGAAAATAAGCAAAAAGTTGTCGAAAGATATTCCTTTTTTACGAGTAGATTGCTATATTACAGAAAACCAGATTTATTTTGGAGAACTTACATTCTACCCTGGATGTGGGTTTGAACCGATCACACCGGATACCGATGATGTGCTGTGGGGAGAGTGGCTGAAACTCCCAGAAAGAATAAAGAAGTGATAATAATAGAAGTTGCGGGCGGATTGGGAAATCAAATGTTCCAGTATGCCCTTTATCAGAAATATCTTCATATGGGAAAAGCGGTAAAACTGGATCTTTTTTCTTATGAAAATCCCAAAAGTATGCCATTCGAGCTGGATCTGTTTCATCTTCCCTATGATGTTGATACGAAAAAAGAACGAAGCGGCTATATGGATCAGAAACGTTTATCGGTATACAGAATTTTGGATCAGATATCCGGAAGGCCAAAGCATTCGTACTATGCGGAGAAGTTGGATGTTGGGTATCAACCGGAGATTCTGAATTTTGAAAATACTTATTTAAGCGGCTACTGGCAGTGCGAAAAATATTTCATGGATTTCCGACAGGATGTACTTGATCTATTTCAATTCCCGGATCAACAGATTAACTTGGCAAGCAGGAGCTTGCAGGAGCAGATGCGTAGAGAACAGGCGGTTGCTGTTCATGTCAGAAGAGGAGATTATCTGCTTCCGGAAAACAGCAGAAAATATGGAAATATCTGTACCTTACAGTATTATAAAAATGCGATGCAGTATATGAAAAAAAGGGTGCCTGATGCCAGATTCTATTTTTTCTCAAATGATCCAGGATGGGTAAGAGAAAATCTGGCAACCGGAGATTCTGTGATTGTAGACTGCAATCATGGGAAAGAAAATTATCTGGATATGTATCTGATGAGTCAGTGCAGCCATAATATCATTGCTAACAGCAGCTTTAGCTGGTGGGGAGCTTGGTTGAATCAGAATCCGGATAAAATTGTGATGTCACCACAGAGATGGTTCAGTCATTTGGAAGTTTCAGATGCAATTTGTGAAGGTTGGATCAGAATAAACGGATAGAGAATAGAGAGGAAAGCAGACGAATGATTCAGAAATTTAGATATATATTCAGCAGAGCCGATAAATTTAAATTAGTAGGACTTGTAGTGCTGATGATTATTGGGAGCGTACTGGAACTTTTAGCGGTTGCGATATTTAACCCTTTTATTGAAATTATGATGCAGACAAGTTCAATTGCGGATGATTCGTTTTTGCAGTTTTTCTTTCAACATACGAATATTGACAGTATTGAAGGATATCTGATTGCGTTGTCTTTTATCATTGCAGTGATTTATGTAGTTAAAAATGTGTATTTGACATTTGAACAGAATGTAATTTTATCTTTTTCTTATCGAACAAGGATGAATCTGGCAACGAGATTGTTGACGACTTATATGAATGAACCATATACATTTCATTTATCGAAAAATATTGCAGAGATGCAGAGATGTCTGCAGACAGATACAACACAGTTTATGACGTTGATCAATTCTGGCTTGCAGCTGGCCGTGGAACTTGTAACTTGTCTTGCACTTGGACTTTATTTATTTCATACAAGCCATTCTATTACTGTTTTAATAGGGCTTCTGTTAGGCATTTGCGTTTTTGTATTTTTCATGATTTCCAAAAAGGTATCCAGTAAGTTGGGACGCCAAAATGAGTTTTATAATGCGAAGTTATTTCAGTGGATAAACCAGTCCCTGGGTGGCATTAAGGAAGTTAAAATTCTTCAGAGAGAAAAATATTTTATTGATTCTTATCGGACTAACTATAAAAAAGTAATCTGGGGTGCACGCGTCAATGAACTTCTGGCAGCTGTGCCAAAATATATTGTAGAGACTGTGGCAATTGTTGGGTTAGTTTTGGCAATTATTGTTAAGTTACTATTTGGTCATGGTGCGTTGGAAACGTTTATTCCACAGATGGCTGTTTTTGCAGTTGCAGCATTCCGGCTTCTTCCGTCTGTTGGAAGAATTAATGCATATGTAAACAGCGTAATGTACAATAAAGCTTCACTGGATATGATCTATCAGGATTTGCGGGAAATTGAAAAAAATCAGCCTTCCGTGATTGAATGGGCAGGTGCGGAAGAAAATTGGAAATTCGAACATGGGGTATTTGCAGAACATATTACCTATCATTATCCGGATTCAGATACAGAGGTTTTGCATGACATCAGTCTGAAGATTCCAAAAGGAAAAACGGTCGCGCTGATTGGACCGTCAGGAGCAGGAAAGACAACTCTTGCAGATATTATTCTCGGGCTTTTGCCTCCAGTATCTGGTGTAGTCAGAATGGATGACAAAAATGTATATGAAAATCTGAGAAGCTGGCGTCAGAAGCTTGGATATATTCCGCAGTCGATTTACCTGTCAGATGATACGATTCGGAACAATATAGCATTTGGTATTTATGAAGCCCAGATCGACGATAATGCAATCTGGAAAGCACTGGAAAAGGCACAGCTGAAGGAATTTGTGCAGGGACTTGAAAAGGGTCTGGACACCTATGTTGGAGACCGAGGTGTTCGCTTGTCTGGTGGTCAAAGACAGCGAATCGGAATTGCACGTGCATTGTATCATGATCCGGAGATTCTGGTACTGGATGAGGCAACCTCTGCTTTGGACAGCAGCACGGAACAGGCAGTTATGGAATCCATTGAGAGCTTGCAGGGACTCAAGACGATGATTATCATTGCACATCGTCTGACGACAATTAAAAATGCGGATCTTATTTATGAGGTTTCCGGAGGAATGGTAAAAGAAAAAGCGAAAGAAGATGTAATTTGATAATTTTTTGGGGGATCAAATTATTTTGAGTAGAAAAAAAAGAAATCCGTATTTCATTTTTACGTTACTGTTTATTTTGATTGCCGTTGTTATCTTTTTCCCATTTTACAGAAGGGGAATCAGTCTGGTTTGGATGGGTGACGGATATGATCAATATTATCCGGCGTTGGCATATATTGGACAATACGGAAGAGAATTTTTGACAACGTTCTTTAAAGGACAGATTAGAGAATTTGATTTTTCGATTGGCATGGGAGATGATGTGATAGGCACATTGTCTTATTATGGCATGGGAGATCCCTTAAATTGGTTGGCAATATTTGTCCAGCCTAAGAATATTGCATATTTATATTCTGCTCTTTTGGTTTTTCGATGGTATTTAGGTGGAATAGCCTTCATCTGGTTTGTGAAGCGAAAAGGGAATGGAAATTTTGGAGCAGTTGTAGGTGCATTAGCATATTCATTCTGTTCATATGCCTTGAGCTATAATTTGAAATTTTTTGCCGGGTTTGGAAACGTATTGTATTTGCTTCCAATCGCGTTAGCCGGAATTGATGATTTGTTGGAAAAGCGGAGAAAATTATTTTCTCCGCTGCTTTCAGTTGGAATTTTTTTACAGGCATTGTGCGGATTCTATTTCCTGTACATGGAGAGTATTTTTCTGGTCATATATTTTTGTGTGAGATTTTTCTGTGTCCGAACAGAATATTTTGAAAAGAAAAATAGCGGAATTAAGTTTGTATTGTTGATGCTAAAAAGCACAATGAATTATATTCTTGGGTTGGGAATGGGCGCGGTCATTTTTTTGCCATCGATTCAGCAGTTTTTTCAAAGCAGTAGAACGGATCAGGTAAAATTTTCAATATGGAATTTTTTGAAATTGCCAGAAATAAATCAATGCAAAAATGCGCTGCTGCACTTATTTTGTATGGATGGTTTGGATAGCTTTGGCTTTTTGGTAGTTTTTTTGCCGGTATTGTTCTTGCTGATTTTTGAAAAAAAGGATCACCGGGATTTGAAATGGTTGACGGTGATTGCATTAGTGATGTATTTTATACCGGGTGTAAGCTATGTGTTTAGTGCGTTTGCATATTATGAAACAAGATGGACCTTTTTATTATTTTTCGTTGCATCTTGGGCGATTGCAGAAGAAGCAGAGCGGCTGGATTCAATGTCGTTGAAGCAAAGAGTAATTATATGCAGTTTGTTTGGAGGATGGTCTGCTTTATGTATGGGGTTACTGATATCAGATGGGGAAATAGACAAAAGACAGATTTTGCTGAAATATGGAATCTTATTTATATTGTTGGTTGTATGTATTTGGGGAACCAGTTTTAAACAGTGGCGATACAGTAAAATTGCAGGACAGTTTTTAATCATAATAACAGTAACTGGAAATTTGATTTTTTGTGGTCTTCAATGGACGGGTAAGACCACAGCAGGAGGACATGAGTGGTATTGGCAATATAAAAGTTACCAGGAATTAGCACAAGATTATTTTGAAAGTGTGGCAAATACATTAGAGGATGAAGAAAGAGAAGATCAGGATTTTTATAGAATAAATGGCTGGGATGCTTCAAAAAATCAGGGACTTTTTTATGGAACTTATTCTACAAATGAGTATTTTAGCTGCATGAATGGAAGCATTGGTGAATTCTGGCGTAAATTACAGATTTCTTCAGGATTGCGAGGAGAATATTCCTTTAATGGATTAGATAATAGAAAAGATTTGGAGGCGCTTTGTTCTGTAAGATATGAAAGAGAATTTCAAGGAGGAAAGAAAAAGGGAGAACGAAAAAAGGTTACGGATACCCTTCCGGTGGCTGCTTTTTACTCGGATGTGATAATGGAAACGGAACTGGAGAAGGTTGAACCGTTAGATCGGGGAGGAATTTTGCTGCAGGCGGTTGCTCTGGAGAACTGTGTAGAAAACTCCGATGTACAGAAAAGCATCACCAATTATAAAAGTTTTCCAAGGGAAGCTGTTGAATATAAAATGAATATAAAAAACGCAGAATGGAAAGACGGGATCTATAAAGCAGATCAGGAAAGCAGTATAGAAGTGTATCCTCAGTGGACTGATAAAATGAAAAATGCCTTAACGGATGGAAATGAATATACTGGAAATGTATATGCATTATTTGATGGTTTATGTTATGATGGAATAGTATCTAAAGTTTATATAAACGGGAATGAGATAAGCACGCCACAGGGAAGCGACGGTAATGATGATTATACTGTACATATTACAATTGAAGATACAAATAAGCCGATTTTGATAGAATTTCCGACAGCTGGGTCCTATAAACTGGAGGGTATAAGGATAAGTATTCAGGATATGTCAGAGTTGCCAGGGCGAGTGGCAGTAAGAAACTTGAGTGGTGTAGAGAATACAGAAATTGGAGTAAATACAGTCCAGGCGCAAATAAACCCGCAAGATAAGGGGTATGTTTTTTTTAGTATCCCATATTCCAAAAACTGGAGTGCGTTTTATAATGGAGACGAAGTGGAAATTATAAAAGCAGACTATGGATTTATGGCGGTTGAAGCAACGTCTGGAATCGGCGAAATTGAGCTGAAATATCATTCTGTGTGGTTGGAAGTTGGGAGATGGATGATGTTTATTTCCTGTTTAATTTTCTTTCTGCTGTACAGGATGGAATGGACTGAAAGGAGAAAAGGATGAAGCTTGTAGTTGCAGGAACCGGATATGTAGGTCTGGTAGCAGGTGTTTGTTTTGCGGAAAAAGGGCATGATGTTACCTGTGTCGATGTGGATGAAAATAAAGTAAAGTTGATGGAATCCGGAGTATCTCCGATTTACGAAGATGGTTTGGAGGAGTTAATGAAGCGGAATAATGCGGCAGGAAGATTACATTATACGACCGATTATAAAAGTGCCTATAAAGATCCGGACGCGATTTTTATCGGAGTAGGTACCCCGGAGCAGCCGGATGGTTCCGCTAATTTAAGTTATATTGCAACCGTTTGTCGACAGATTGCTGAAAATGTGGAAAAAGACTGTCTGGTAGTAGTAAAATCAACCGTTCCGGTCGGAACGAACGATCATGTAGAGCAGTTTATCAAGGATTTTCTGGTAAGAAAAGAGCTTCATATCGAGGTTGCATCCAATCCGGAATTTCTGGCGCAGGGTTCTGCAGTACATGATACGCTGCATGCGGCGAGAATTATCATTGGTACAGAAAGTGAAGAGGCAGAAAAACTGCTTCGGGAAATTTATGAACCGTTCCAGCTGCCAATTGTTGCAATGAACAGGCGGTCTGCTGAAATGACAAAATATGCCTGCAATGACTTTCTTGCATTAAAAATCTCTTACATGAATGATATTGCAAATCTTTGTGAAAAAATCGGGGCGAATATCGAAGACGTTGCGAAGGGAATGAGCTATGACGCGAGAATTGGAGCAAATTTCCTGAAAGCGGGAATCGGATATGGCGGAAGCTGTTTTCCGAAAGATACAAAGGCATTGAAATTTCAGGCACAGAAAGTCGGATATCGGCTGCGTACAGTGGAGGCTGCAGTAGATGTCAATGCAGATCAGAAGACAGCACTTTTTTATAAGGCGAGCAACCGAATGATCAGTTTTGAACACTTAAAAGTTGCTGTTTTGGGACTGGCCTTTAAACCGGGAACGGATGATCTGCGAGAGGCGCCTTCCTTGGATAATATTTCTCTTCTTCTGAAAAACGGTGCGGATATTGTTGCCTATGATCCGGTGGCAATGAACAATTTCAAAAAGAGATTTCCAGAGGGTATGGTTGAGAAAGGAACGATTTCCTATACAGAGCAGATTGAAGAGGCTTTAAAAGACGCAAATATCTGCTTTATCTTTACAGAGTGGAAGGAAATCCGAAAGGTTGAACCGGAAGTATTTAAGCAGCTGATGAGGACACCGCTTGTCTATGATGGAAGAAATATTTTCGATTTGAATAAGATGAAGGAAGCGGGCGTTGAATATTATAGTATTGGAAGATAGTGAAAAGAAAATAAATGTCTAATGTATGCTTTTAACTAAAATAGAAACTTTCTGTGAAAAACGAGGAGCTATGGCAAAAGTATGATTACATTTGATGAAATACTAAAAAAGCAAAAAGAAGATATGTCGAAATATAAAGTTTCGATATGTGTTACATCATATAATCAGAAAGAATATATAACAAAAACGATAAATAGTCTTCTAGTACAGAAAACAACATTTCCATTTTGGATTGTAATTGGAGACGATTGTTCCAGCGATGGATCAGTTAATATTTTAAAAGAATATAAGAAGATGTATCCTGATAAAATAAAACTGATTTTACATCAAAAAAATCAAGGATTAAAGATTAATTGCAGATATATTTTTGAATGCTGTAATACTCCATATATTGCTTTTTGCGATGGAGATGATTATTGGATTGATGAAAATGTTCTTCAGAGAAAATTTGATTTTTTAGAGACCAACGATAAATATATAGGATATCAAAGCGGATGCTACAGTGAAAAAAACGGTCAGGTTATTGAAACTGTAGATTTGGAAGAAAGAAACTGCTTTTTCGATTTTGATCGGGAGGATGCGTTACAGAATGCATATCCTGGACAGGTTGGAGGATTTTTCTTCCGCAACATATTTAATTATATGTCAAGGCAAGACTTTGAATTTTATGAAGACATAGGAGCACATGATTCTGGAAAACTGCCGATTTTGATGGCAATGTTGGCTCCGATCTACAGGCAAGATACGAAAGTGACTTTTGTTTATCGGTTCAGAAGCGGTAGTTTTTCCAGAAAAGAGGAAGCAAGAAATATTTGTAAACAAATTTATATTTCGCATTTGCAATACCAAAGGATGTTGGCAGGACTTGGAATTCAGGAGAAAATGAAAATAGATGGGCAGTTGATGGAAATTGCTGTTAACTCCTTTATAACTGCATTGCGTACAACGTGCTACGCTGCCGGAAAAGATAATTGGGAGCAGTTTCGTTTTATTTATTGTGAAGGATACTTTACAAAGAAAGAAATTCGTCAGGCTATATATTCCCATATAATAACGAAGTGCAGAGAAAAAATAAGGTGAAAACAATTCAAATATTATAATTGCAATGATTCTAATTATAATGTATGTAATTGGAGTATAAGCAGCCTGAATAATATGGTAGTGGAAATATCGCCGGTTATCTTTGCGCTTCCCGTTTTATATAGTTGCGTATTCTGCGATCCTGAGGCATAAAAAGATATATAGTTTATGAGGATTGGGTGAAATGAAAACAATTAGCGTAGTAATCCCATGCTACAACGAAGAAAAAAGCATCTGGGAGATGTATCATCGACTGAAAAAAATATTTGAGGAAGAGCTGACGCAGTATGACTATGAAATCATCTATGTGGACGATTTTTCAAAAGACAATACCCGTGTGGAAATAGAAAAATTATGTACAGAGGATGAGAAAGTAAAGGCTGTTTTCAATGCAAAAAATTTTGGATTTGACCGCAACGTATTTCAGTCTTATCAGTATGCGACAGGTGATTGTGCATTCATGCTGTTCGGGGATCTGCAGGACCCGCCGGAAATGCTGCCGGAGTTTGTGAAAAAATGGGAAGAAGGCTATAAGTGTATTGTAGGACAGCGGAAAAGAAGCGATGAAAATCATTTCATGTATGGTTTGCGGCGGCTGTATTATAAGGTAGTGGACACGCTGTCAGATACGAAGCAGATTGAAATGGTAAATGGTTTTGGATTATATGACCGGGTATTTCTGGATATCATGAAGCAGATTAAGGAGACAAAGCCGTTTTTTAAAACAATTTTGAACGAATACGGGGTGGATCTTTGCATTGTTCAGTATGAGCAGTCGGTAAGCCATCGGGGGAAAAGCAACTTCAATTTCCTGAAAAATTACGATTTCGCAATGCACGGTATTACTTCATCGACTAAACTTCTGATGCGGCTCGCTACGTTTATCAGCGTATTTGTCGGAATTGTTTGCATGTGTCTTGCAATTTACATTTTTATCCGGAAGATTCTTTTCTGGGATACGTATCCGCTTGGTTCAGCGTCCATTATGGTGGGAATCTTTTTCCTGGGAGCGATTCAGCTGTTTTTTATCGGTGTTTTAGGAGAATATATTTTGAGCATCAATGAGAAGGTAAATCGCAAACCGCGTGTTGTAGTGGAAAAAATGATTAACATGGAGAAAAAGGGAGAACAGGAATAGGATGGCAGCGTTAAAAAAGGTGAATGGAAAGTGGACAAAGCAACAGATTTTTTACTTTGCCTGGCTGTTGATCAGCGTAGGATTGTTTTACAGTTTTATTTACAATGATATACTGGAAACAATGCGTGTATCAATCAGCTTTTGGGAAGAACTGATCCATGGAAATCTGCATTATTTTTATGGCGGAAGATGGCAGCAGACGTCCGCTGCATATGTGAAAGAAGTGCAGGCTGTATATGATTTTCCGATTTATATCGTTTTTGCTATTTGGAATTTTCCTATCTGGTTGGTGGAGCATTTTGGAAAAGTAGACGTTATGAATTCTGTTCTCTGTATGATGTGGGAAAAAACACTGCTGTTAGTTTCGGTACTGCTGATTACAAAGGCGCTTTACCAGTTATGTCGGACATTGGATTTGAATGAGAATTTAAGCAGTCTTGCATGCTTGCTGTTTTTATCTTCCAACTTTTTTATGACCTCTGTCATCATGATGAGTGCTTATGATATCATTGCACTTTATTTTGCAATCAAGGGAATTGACTATTATTTTCAGGGGAAAAATAAAGGATTCCTGTTATGCTTTATGTGCGCGATTCCATTAAAATTCTTTGCGTTGCTTTTATTTGTACCATTGCTGCTTCTGAAAGAAAAAAGAATTCCGCAGATTATCGGCAGCGGGATTTTGAGTATTTTGCCGATTCTGATTTTCCGTTTCTTGTTGCCGTGTCGTGCGGTGATGGGAGACGCATCAACGGTTTCATTTAGTCTGTCGAATATGTTAAAGTCGACAGAATTAAGTAATCTGGCATGGATTTATGCGGTATATCATGAAGCGCCAATTGCAATCGGACAGATGTATTTATCGATTGCGGCGTGGATTATTTTATTTTTAGTATGTTACTTTGTGAAAATTGAATCTCAGGAAAGTTTAAGGCGGTGGGGAATTTATGCCTGCTTTATGTCCTATACGATTTTATTCGTACTTTGCATGTCGCATCCGTATTGGTTACTGATTATGATGCCTTTTATGGCGATTATGATGGCGCAGAATGCAAAATATCTGTATGTGAATATGATCGTCGAAATGCTTTTAACCTGGGGAATGATTTTTGCACAGATTTTTAAATTCCCGTGGTGTTTTGGAAACGCATTGGTGAACGGGATGTTTTTACCGCTGTTATTGGGAAAACAGAGCACGTTTCAGAGCGTTACGCCGATGACATTAGTGAATCAGTTTGTCAGCGGGGATAACGCATCGAGCTATCTGATCGGAATGGGATGCACGGTTTTTGCGGCGGGAATGCTGGTATTTTCGGTACTGAATCTACCCTGCCTGAAGGATAAATTTCATTTTATCAATATGGAAGAAAAACCGGCAACATGGCTGATGGTTTTACGAATGATATCAGGAATTGTAATTGCGATGATTCCGATTGCAATGTATGTAATTGGAGTAAAAGCAGCCTGAATAATATAAAAGAGGCGAAGAAAATGAAACAAAAAGTAATTTTGATTACCGGTGCAGCCGGATTTATCGGTTCGAATCTTGCAAAGAATATTTTGCAGAAAGATTCAGAATTTCAAGTGATTGGCGTTGATAATCTGAACGATTATTATGACGTCAGCTTAAAAGAATATCGTCTGAAAGAGCTGGAAAATTGGGATCATTTTTCTTTTCATAAGGGAAATATCGCAGACCGCAGTTTTCTGGAACAGATTTTTCAGAAATGGGAACCGGAAATTGTTGTGAATCTGGCGGCACAGGCCGGTGTGCGTTATTCGATCACGAACCCGGATGCTTATATCGAGAGCAATATCCTTGGATTTTATAATATTCTGGAATGCTGCAGGCATTCTTATGATGACGGAAAGCCAGGCGTAAAGCATCTGGTTTATGCTTCCAGCTCTTCAATTTACGGATTAAATAAAGAAGTACCGTATCGGACAGAGGATAAGACAGATAAGCCAGTTTCTTTATATGCGGCAACGAAAAAATCCAATGAACTCCTTGCCCACGCATATAGCAAGTTGTATGGGATTCCATGCACGGGACTGCGTTTCTTTACGGTATATGGCCCTTGCGGAAGACCGGACATGGCGTATTTCGGATTTACAAATAAGATGGTAAAGGGCGAGAAAATCCAGCTGTTTAATTACGGAGATATGTACCGTGATTTCACTTATATTGACGATATCGTTAAAGGCGTATCTGCAGTGATGGAAAAGGCTCCGGACGTTAATGAAGATGGAGTGAGAGTGAAGGTTTATAATATCGGAAACCATCAGCCGGTAAGCTTGAAATTTTTTGTCGAAACGCTGGAAAATTGTCTGAGGAAAGCCGGAGTGATCGACAATGAAGCGGAAAAAGAATTTCTTCCGATGCAGCCAGGCGATGTATATCAGACTTATGCGGATGTATCGGAGCTGGAAAAGGATTTCGGATTTAAACCGGATACGCCGTTGGAAGTGGGACTGACAGCGTTTGCGGAGTGGTATGCTGGGTATTATCGAAGGAAATAAAATGAAAAAAAGGATCAATAAAAAAATCAAGATAGATCAAAAGAAAATAGCGATATTTACAGGAATTGTATTTCTTATCAGTTTGATTCCAATTCTGTATCTTTCCGGCTATGTTCATGCAACCGGAGATGATTACGGCTATGGTGCACGGACGCATCAAATGTGGTTGAGCACACATTCTGTCTGGCAGGTGTTAAAGGCTGCAGGACAGACAGTACAGCATTATTGGATTGGATGGCAGGGAACCTGGTTTACGATTTTTCTGATGAGTTTGCAGCCGGAGGTCTTTTGGGATAACGGCTATTGGATTGTTCCCTGGATTATGCTCGCATTGACCATTTTTTCTACGTTATATCTGACAGAATATATTATGGTGCAAAAACTCAGGCTGCCTAAGGCGACATGGATTAGCTGCACCCTTATTTTGTTATTCGCAATGATACAGTACTTTCCGTCTACAAAATCGGGAATTTTTTGGTATAATGGCACAGCCCATTATATTATTCCATACAGTATGGCTTTAATTGCAATTCGTTGCTGTTGGAGCTTTGCAGATCGAAAACGAAAGAGAGACTGGATTGCAGCATTTATTTGCATGGCATTATTGGGAGGTGCAAGCTATCTTGCACCGTTGCTGGTATTGATTGCAGTAGCATATCTGATTTTGTGTGAATGGAAAACAAAAAAACATGTTTTTTATTTGTGCATCCCTGTTGCTGCAGAACTGGCTGGGCTGATTGTAAGTTATCTGGCGCCTGGAAATAAATCCAGGGGTGGAGAGGATTTTGGAGTACATGGAGGATTGATTGTAAAGACAATTTTGGAATGTTTTGTTGATGGTACGAGGCAGATGTTCCTGTATTTGTTTAAAACACCGTTTATTTTGCTCTGCTTTGTGGTAATAGCGGTGTTGGTGGTGAACGCATTTCAGAAGCTTAGGCTGACATTTGCTTTTCCCTGTCCGATCCTTGTTGCGGTGGCTATGTTCTGTATGTATTGCGCAATGTATGCACCTGGGTTATATGCGGGCGTTGAATTATCTGGCGGCGTGCCAAATACGATTTTTCAGGTGTTTTTGCTGACTCTTTTTGTATCAGTTACTTATTTTTCTGGATGGATTGTTGCATATCAGAAAAGGAATGGGAAAACAGTATCTGAAAGAAACGCATATATATGCGAGATTGTTGTGATTTTAATAGCAGGATGTATTTTAATTGCGAATAAGGGAACCTTGAAAGAATCTACTAGCTATGAATGTTATACATATATCGAATCAGGTCAGGCGGATGATTATAAAGCACAGATGGAAGAAAGACTTTCTCTGTTAAGAAATACGGAGCTGAAAAATGTGGAGCTTCCTGCTATGAACTCTGATCAGGGACCTTTGATGCATATGGAAGTGATGGAAGATCCGAATGAATGGACAAATACAGTTGTAAAACAGTTTTTCGGAAAAGAAAGCGTTATTGAAGTTCCCAGAAGTGAACGGTAAATTAACTGCAAAGATATTTCAGAAAAATGCGGTAAACCGAAAAAGAGGAGTCAAGATGCATAGGAAGAGAAGTGTATTTGGAATACAGGTGGCAGCAACAATCATAGGGATGATTGTATTGGGGGCACTGTTATTATTTTGTGCATATTTACTTCCAACCGGACGAATGAAAAGTCATATCGCTGAATCAGATGGAACCTTCAATTATGAAGGCATATACCCGATGATCATTCAGGGATTTAAGTGTACACAGCTGGATAATTATACGAATGGTTTGATGTATACGACAGCAATTTATCCGGGAAGCGGTGATACACTGAGGGATATGCTGGAAAATCCGCGTATAGAATATGACGATGTTGATATGGTTCAGGGGATGAACGATTATGCGAATGATGTACAGGGACGGGCAAGTCATCAATATGAAATATCATATGGAAGGTATTGGCATGGATATCTTATTGTACTGAAAACACTTCTTCTGTTTTTGAATGTCAGTGAAATCAGAATGTTAAATCTGATTCTGCAGGGAACTCTTTTCTGTATCTTGTTGTATCTGGTTCGAAAAAGAATTGGAGCTGTTTATCAGATTCCGCTATTGCTGATGGAAGCAGTTTTGAATCCGATCGTATTGCCATTATCGCTGCAATTCTCATGGGTATACTATATCGGAATCTTGAGTGCAATTGTATTTTTGATAAGAGAAAAATGGCATCCGAAATCCATTTTGTTGTTGTTTCTTATAACCGGTATGGTTACAAGTTATGTGGATTTACTGACTTATCCGTTGATCACATTAGGGTTGCCGATGATGATATTTCTATTGCGCTGACAGGAAAACGATAGCACATGGAGAAAGAAGTTGCTGTATTTTATGGGAAACAGCATGTTTTGGGGAATTGGTTATGCCGTTATGTGGGGATCGAAATGGGTTCTGAACAGTATATTTACCAATGAAAATATTTTTGAAAATGTCCGGGGTGAAATGGAAATCAGGTTGTCCAATATCGGAGAAGCGCAGGAAACCTTTACAGCCGGAATGGTGTTGCGGAGAAATTGGGATGTTATAAATCAGTTCCCGTTTCAGTTGGTGCTGGTTGTTTTTGTAGTTTATGTTTTGTTCAGATGCATTGTGTATGTGCGTCAGGGGAGGCAAACGAAAAAAAGGGTTGGAAAAATCAATTGCAGTCAGTTATGGAATATGTTACCGTGGCTGGAACTTTCTGCCATACCGCTTGCCTGGATTGCTGTTATGGAGAACCATTCCTGGGTGCATTACTGGTTTACATACAGAGAGTTGTCTGTAACGGTATTGGGGTTGAGCTGTTTCCTGTTGCAGTTGTTGCCGAATACGAAAAGATGCGCTATGATGGACAGAGATAGTTGAAAGGATATAGAAGGATTATGAAACGAACAAACACCATTTTATATCTCGTTGTTCCCTGTTACAACGAGGAAGAGGTTCTGCATAAGTCGGCAGCGGTTCTTTTGGACAAGCTGGATCGGCTGATTCAGGCGGGGACGATTTCGGATAAGAGCAAGATTTTATTTATCAACGATGGCAGTAAGGACAGCACCTGGCAGATTATTTATGAGCTGACGCGCCAGAACAGCAAGTATGCGGGCCTGAGCTTTTCCCGCAACTACGGTCATCAGAGTGCGATTCTGGCAGGTATGATGGCTGCTAGAAGCAAGGCAGATGCGGTTGTGACAATTGATGCAGATTTACAGCAGGATATTGAAGCACTGGATCAGTTCCTGGAATGCTATCAGAATGGCTGTGAGATTGTCTATGGCGTGCGCAATGACCGTGATACCGACGGATTTTTCAAAAAGACGACAGCAGGACTGTTTTACAAGCTGATGCATGTGCTTGGCTGCAAGACGATTACGAACCATGCGGATTATCGTCTGATGTCAAAGAAGGCATTGGATGCGCTGTCAGAATTTCATGAAACGAACCTGTTTCTGCGGGGATTGATTCCGACGATGGGTTTCCAGTCGGATATTGTTTATTTCGATGTAAAGGAAAGAGAAGCCGGACAGTCGAAATATACATTGAAAAAGATGATGACGCTGGCAGTAGATGGAATCACTTCCATGAGCACCAGACCGCTGCAGATGATCGTAATCCTTGGATTTCTGACCTTTTTGTTCAGCATTGGACTGTTTATTTCCTGTATCGTGGACTGGGCAAATGGTGCGGTTGTTGCCGGCTGGACGACAACGGTGGCTTCTACCTGTCTGATTGGCGGTATTACACTTTTATCCCAGGGAATTATTGGGGAATATATCGGGAAAATTTATATGGAAAGCAAAGGACGTCCGCGGTATATCGTGGATTCCATGATCTTGCGGGATGCAGAGGATAGCGCAGAGGAAGAGCAGGAAAATGAGCGTAAGGATTGATATTCATGCGGATGATTTTGGGGAATCCGTTCATGCAAGCAGAGATATTCTGGAATGTTTAAAGGATGGAAAATTGAACAGTATCAGTGTGCTTGCAAATATGAGCTGTTTTGAAGAATGTGTGAGGTTGTATCGGGAGGCACAGGAAGAATTTCCATGGCAGCCGGCAATTTCTGTCCATGTAAATCTGATGGAGGGCAGCTGCCTGTCGGATCCGAAGGACTTACCGGATCTGGTGGATGAAAAAGGACATTTTCAGATTTCCTGGGAGAAGCTGTTCTTTGTTTCTTTTCTTCCATCCAGAAATAGGTTCAAAAAACAACTGAAAAAAGAAATTGAACTTCAGATCAAAGCTGTGGCGGGAGTATTTTCAGAATTGAACCTGCAGGAGCTTCGTATAGACAGTCATCAGCATACCCATATGATACCGGTTGTAGCGGAGGCACTGTTTGAGGTATTGGAAGAGCAGGGCTGGAAAGCGTCTTATATCCGGGATGCAAAGGAGCCGTTTTTTGTATTTTTGCAAAAGACTTCTTTATACAAAACCTATCGACCGGTCAATTTTGTAAAGAATATTTTATTGAACTATTGTTCTGCATTATTGCAGAAGCGGTTCCGGAATGCAGGGATGAAGCCGATGTATCTGTGGGGGCTGATCATGAGCGGGCATATGGATGAAGAGCGAATCCGGCAGCTTTTGCCGAATATGGAGAAAAAGGCAGAGCATAACGGCAGGATGCTTGAAATCCTGTTTCATCCAGGTCAGGTATTAAGAGAAGAAATATCCGATGAATTCAGTCAGGAAGATGCCATTGCGTTTCATGTTTCTCCGGATCGGAGCGTAGAAAAGCAGGCGGTTTATGCATTAGATCTGGCACAGAAAGTAAGAAAACGATAGAGTGCACGTTTTGAGTGCATTCTATTGTCATGAATAAAAAGGAGAACGCGGATGGATAAAATAGCGGTACTGATTCCCTGTTATAACGAAGAAAAAACGATTGAAAAGGTTGTCCGGGATGCAAAAGCGGCGCTTCCGGAGGCTGTTATTTATGTATATAATAACAATTCTACCGACTGCACAGCAGAGCTGGCAGAAAAGACCGGTGCAGTGGTACGGCAGGAATATAAGCAGGGGAAAGGCAATGTAATCCGCCGAATGTTTCAGGAGGTTGATGCACTGTGTTATATTATGGTAGACGGTGATGATACCTATCCGATGGAAAATGCGAGGGAAATGGCGGACCTGGTGCTGGAGCGCAACTCAGACATGGTAGTGGGTGACAGGCTGTCTTCAACGTATTTTGAAGAGAATAAGCGTCCTTTCCATAATATGGGAAACAGTCTTGTCCGTGCGTCGATCAATGCACTGTTCAAATCGGATATTCGGGATATTATGACGGGATATCGTGCATTTTCCTATCGTTTTGTCAAGACATTCCCGGTACTGTCCCGTGGCTTTGAGATCGAAACGGAGATGACGATTCATGCGGTTTATAACAATATGCAGGTGGATAATGTTGTGATCACATACCGTGACCGTCCGGAGGGCAGCGAATCCAAGTTAAATACGTATTCAGATGGTTTTCGCGTGCTGAAAACGATTTTCCGGATGTTCCGTCAGTATCGCCCCTTTGCATTTTTTGGGCTGTTGGCGCTGTTGCTGTTTGTGATTGCAGTTGGGTTCTTTATTCCGGTTGGAATCGAGTATGTGGAGACTGGTCTGGTGCCGAAGTTCCCGACACTGATCGCCTGCGGATTTGCAGGATTAGCTGCATTGCAGTCCCTGTTTGCGGGCCTTGTCCTGCATAATCTTGGCGTGAAGGACAGAAGGGATTTTGAATTCCGACTGCAGATTGTGGGGAAAGATACGAAAGAATAAGGTTAGTGGAAAGTAGAAAACGAAAAATGAATCTGGAAAAGAGAACGGTACGAAATAAAGTGTGGTGGATAGCGGGAGCAATATTGCTTCCGCTGCTCCTGTTTTTGGCATTGGGAGCACAGGATCAGGTTGTTTCTTATTCTGCATTTAAAGTGCCGGCTGTATCTGCCTATTATTTTATCTATTATGCAGAAAAATGGTTCGGTGTATTTCATTTGTTCCTGACAGCAGCGGCAATTTTAGTTGCTATCGTGATAGCAGTCAGAATTTCAGATCGAAGTATATATGAGAGTGCGCTGCTTCGGATATTCCTTGTAACGGCTTCCGTATGGCTTTGTTATCTGGCGGTTGTGGTCAGAATCGGAGATATGGAATCTGTTAATTCTGTCAGAGTTTTTCTTCAGATTTTGACAACCCTTTGGTGGATTGCAGTTGTGATGGATGGAACCGGCTGGATTTGGGGGCATGTGTTGAAAAAAGAAACAGTGGAAAAGAAAGATGACTGGAAATGGCTGTTTTCAGTTTTACTCGTAGTGCTCTTTATAACCTGGCTTATGCTTGCATGGTCCGGAAAGTATGTTTATCCACAGGGAGATGATTTTGAATATGGTGCAAACAGTCATTTGGCATGGATGCATGGGAAAGGCGTTTTAGGTGCGTTTGGCGGCGCATGTAAAACAGTGGCAGATGCCTTTGGAAGTTGGCAGGGAACATTTTCTTCCATTTTTCTCATGGCACTTCAGCCAGGAATCTGGGGAGAACAGTATTATCATCTGACACCAGCTTTGTTATCCGGATTACTGAGCATAGCTGTGCTGATTTTTTCGTATCAATTTTTCCATACATTGTTTGGTGCCGGAAAAAAGGAGGCAGGGATTTTGGGATGTCTGCTGGCAATTTTAGCACTGCAGCTTGCACCGGCCAAAGTATCTGCTTTTTACTGGTGGAACGGAGGAATTCATTATACCGGAGCATTCAGCTTTTTGCTTTTATTCACGACATTTCTGATACATGTGATTGTCGGCAAAGAAAAAAGAGTGCTGTATAGTGTGTTGGCAGCATGGATGGCAGTTATGGTTGGCGGCGGAAATCTTGTGACGGCGTTGATCGGAAATGTGGTTACAGGATATGTGATCTTGATTTTGTTGTGGAGAAAACGAAAGGATTTGTTAAAGTATCTGGCGGTTCCCGGAGGAGCGATGCTGGTTGCATTTTGCATCAATGTAGTGGCTCCCGGAAACTGGATCAGGCAGGGAAAATCCGGTGAGATCGTGTCCTATGGTGTAATTGGTTCTATTTTAAAATCCTTTGTACTGTGTATACAGGATATCGCAGGGGACTGGACCGGGATTTTCTGGGTATTTTTGATTTTAATGGCACTTCCTGTTTTATGGACAATAGCATCTAAAACAGAGTTTGAATTTCCGCTTCCGGGAGTCATTACTTTGGCAGGATACTGTTTCCTGTCTGCAATGTATGCACCACAGCTGTTTGCACTAGGACAGTGGGGAACGGGAAGAATTGAAAACATTATGTATGATATGTTTTTGATTTTGACTGTAGTGCTTGAATTTTACTGGATCGGATGGATTCAGAAAAAGCAAAAGCTGTGCTGGAACGCCGATTCTCATTTAAAATGGTATGGCTTTTGTACAGGAATGACAGTGATATGCTTTTTACTGGTATCTTTGGCATCGCCGAAAGAAATAACCTCTGCAGCCATTGTAAATGCAGTCAGGAGCGGTGAAGCGCGGGCATATGCAGATGCAATTGAACAAAATATTGAGACCATTAAAAATTCGGACGAAGCTCTGATTTTAATCCAGGAGCCGCCGAAAACTCCGGATCTGTTTACGACAGATGAAATCGAAACCTGGAGATTTGGAACGGCGGAGTATTACGGAAAAAATAAAATTCGTTATTACGGAGAGGAATAACGATAAGGAGATTCTCAGATACATGCTCAGAAGAGAAAAATATAATTTTATGACAGGTGCAATAGCTTCTTTTGTCATGGCGTTTATTTTGTATAGCATTATATTTACAATTTGCGGATTTGCTCCATTTGGAAGAAAAACAGTTTTAACATGGGATTTAGATGGACAATATATTGCATATTTGTCCTATTTTCGCAGGACGATATTAGAAAAAGATTTTTCCTTTTATACACAGGAAATTGTGCTTGGCGGCGGAACAATAGGATTATGGGCATATTATCTGCTGAGTCCGTTTAATCTGATATTGCTTTATTTTGATACCGTTGATTTGCCGATTGGAATCTCAGTTATATTATTGCTGAAACATGCTGTCAGTGCATTGACAATGTATCTGTATTGTTTTTTTCGGTATCAGAGGAAAAGTGATATTATAAAAAAAATGCTGATAGACAAGAAACAAATGATGGGAGTTGCATTTTCTTGTATTTATGCATTATCCGGATATGCAATCAATATGCAGTTTAATTTGATGTGGCTGGATGGTATGATTTTGCTACCACTTTTATGTGTTGGGTTGGAATATCTGGTTTATGAAGGAAAAACGGGAGTGGTAATTGCATCATTATGGCTTTCTGTTATCACGAATTTTTATATTGGATATATGTTATGGGTGTTTTCTGCTTTATATTTTATTTTTCTGCTGATTGAAAGTGAAAAGATGAAAGAATGGAAGATATGGAGAAGGTACATAGGATGTGCGATATTAGCGGCAGGAATGGGAATGGTGCTGATTTTGCCATTAGTATACTCGCTTTCCATCAGCAAGATGTCAGGCAGCTCTATTGTAGAAAAGATAATAGAAAAGTTAAGCGGGAAAAGTGCAGTGTTGTTTCTGATGGCTGCAATGATATGTTGTGTTTTTATAATAGCGTTATTTTGGAGAAAAAATATAAAAGAGCTTTTCAACAAAGTGATAATGTTCTGGAGAGATAAGGAACAAAAAAAACCAGTTTTTTCTCTGACTTTGAAATTAGTTCTTATGATAATAGTAGCTGGATGCTGTTGGAAAGGAATTAACTGGGGGAGTAATAAAGGAATTTTACAGAAGGAGAGCTTGTACTGGCCGTTAAAACTTATAATAGGTGCATTCTCTCCGCAGGAAATCAGAAATGGTTTGCCGAACCTTTTTGTAAGTAGTCTGGTAGTAATTTTAGCTGTTCGAATGTTAATTTCCAAATCAGTTTCCATAAAAACAAAATGGGGATATTTGGGACTTTTAGGAATATTATTAGTTTCTATGTTAATAAAAGCAGCGGATTTAATGTGGCATGGATTTTCAGCACCGCATGGATCACCATGGAGATATTCTTTTCTGATCAGTTTTGTTTTGATTTTGATGGCGATGCAGTGTTTCAAGGAGGAAGCTGAAGAGGATATCGAGTGTAGAAAGCTGAAAAAGCATTGGAAGTTTTACGGTCTGCTTTTGGGATGGCTCTTTTTATGTTTTTATAAATATCCGTCCTTAAACAGTGAATTCCTTTCGACAAAAAAGATAGTGATTACGATTGTAGTATATTGTAGTATGATTTTCCTTTTGAACATAAAAAAATTAAAAGTAAAATATGTCGCAGTTGCTATTCTGTTATGTTTTGAATTGATTTGTAATGCGGTACTATCTTTGGAAGCTATGGATTATACAGAATTGTCGGAGTATCAGGAAACTGCATGTGTGGTAGATCAAATCGTTTCGTCCTTAACGGCAGCAGATCAGAATGTTTACAGAATAGATACACCAGATCTGGGGGCAAACAGTGCTCTTCTATACGGCTATGACAGTTTAGGGCATTATAGCTCTATGATTCCGGCAAGAGCAGTTTTGCTGTTGAATGAATTTGGAATGAAACCGGATCATATGGGAGAGATGGAAACGCTTTATCAGGCTGATGTATCTGCTTCAGATGCTGGAGTTTTGAATGTAAAATATGTTTTTTCAAAAGAAAATTTGCAAAAAAAGGGATTTACTTATCTGTATGATAGAAATGGATATTCCGTTTATGAAAATCCAGAATGGAAATCGCGGGTATTTTGGCTTCAGGAGAATACTGTGACAGACTGTGTTGAAGATTTTAAATCGGTAACAGACTGTATAGTACAAACAGATATCCAGATAAAAGAGAACTTGAGCAACAAAATTGTTCTTACAGTGAATCAACCGGTATCAGAAGCAAACAGAAAGTTGCTATTCAGCATTGTGTGGGATAAAGGATGGAAGGCTTATCTGGACGGGAAGGAAACAGAGATTGGTCTTGCATACCAGAGCCTGATGTATCTGGATGTACCGTCTGGAGAACATGAAGTGGTGCTCGAATATGAAGCTCCCTATTTGAAAATTGGTATGGAGATTTCTGGTATATTTGTAGGAATTGCTTTGTGTATGGTGTTAATTAGTGTGATGAAAAATACAGTTTATAGGGAAAAATCAAGGGAGAAACAGAACATATGATATTCCAATCATACATATTTCTATTTGTATTCTTTCCAGTGTTATTTATGATTTATTATATTTTGATAAAAAAGAGAAAAAGAAACTGGGCAGACATTTTCCTTTCTGCGATGTCAATTTTATTTTATGCTTATGGAAATGTAAAGTTAGTATATTTTCTTATTTTTGAAGTGATTTTGAATTACTGTATTTACAGATTTATCTCAATATCCACAAAAAAAGACAAGCATAATTTGAAAAAAATATTTCTTTTTATAGGGGTGTCATTAAATCTATTTATTTTATTCTATTATAAATACTATAATTTTTTTATAGAAAATTGGAATGAAATTTTTAAAACACAGCATAGTTTTAAAACCTTAATTGTTCCGCTTGGAATTAGTTTTATTACGTTTCAACAGATTGCATTTTTAGTAGATGCGTACAGAGATGAAGTGGGGCAATGCAATTTACTGGAATATATTGTTTTTGTAACATTTTTTCCACATATTTCTTCAGGACCAATTATTACACAGGATCAATTTCTTCCAGTGTTAAGAAACAAAGAAAGAGAGCAGATTAATTGGGAAAAAATTGACAGAGGATTTTTCTTGTTTGCGTTCGGACTTGGGAAAAAAATATTGCTAGCGGATGTATTTGGGCAGGCTGTTGATTGGGGATATGGGAATATTTCCGGCTTAAATGCTGTGAGTATGTTTCTGATTACAGTATTTTATTCCTTTCAAATTTATTTTGATTTCAGTGGATACAGTGATATGGCAATTGGAATCAGCTGGATGCTGAACCTGGATTTGCCGGTTAATTTTGACTCTCCGTATCAAGCATGTTCAGTTAATGAATTTTGGAAAAGATGGCATATTTCTTTGACGAGATTTTTAACAAAGTATATTTATATTCCGCTGGGAGGAAACAGGAAAGGAAAGATAAGAACCTGGTTCAATACATTGCTTGTTTTTTTATGCAGCGGTATTTGGCATGGAGCAAGCTGGATGTTCGTTTTATGGGGCGCAATTCATGGGATTGCAATGATCGTTACAAAAGAAGTGAGGAATCATAATTTCAGAATGTCCAGAAGATTGAGCAGAATTCTGACACTATTATTCGTTAATTTTACCTGGATTATTTTCAGAACATCTGGATTTAGTGAATTGCATGAAATTTTTAACGCCTTTTTACGGGGCGGTATTCTGATCGATAATAGATTATTTCAGTTTTTTGGACTGACGTCAAATAGTCGATATGCACTGATTTGTGGAATTGTATTAGTTTTACTTACTGTTATGGTGCTGTTGGTAGTAGTGTTTATGCCGAATGCAAAACAGATTACAGAAAAAATGAAATTTAGAACCGTATATGGTATTGCTGCAATCGGAGTGATTGTATTGTGTATTTTACATTTTTCAAGTGTGAGTATGTTTGTTTATTTCAATTTTTAGTCGGAGAGAAAGATGGAAAGAAAATATTTTTTCAAAACTATCATAGGTTTGTCTGTGGTCCTTGCGGCGATGACAGGCATTGTAATTTTAATAGATCCATTTTATCATTATCATAGACCTCTGAAAAATATTTCTTATGTCAGTGGAGCTGATATATATGTCAATGATGGAAAATTAAAGCATTTTGACTATGATACTTTGACAATAGGAACATCAATGGCGATGAATTTCCATAAACAAAAAGTAGATGATATATTTGAATGTGATTCTTTAAATGTATTTTACTTAGGAGAAGGGTTTAAGGTGATCAATGAAGGATTGGAAACAGCATTGAGCACACATCCGGATTTGAAAACAGTTATTCGGACGGTAGATCCGATCTGGTTTATCTCGGATGTGAACTGGAAAGGAAGAGAATCGTATCCTGAATATTTGTATGATAAAAATCCATTTAATGATGTTTATTATATTTATAATATAGATGTATGGAAAAATAATGTAATTCCATCTATCGCAGCTTCTATAAAGAATGGATTTCAAGGGAATATAGAGGAAGATGGTTTTGGAAACGATGAACTGACTGGAAAGGAGAATGTGTTAAAGTTATATACCAGACCGGAAAAAGAGCTTAAAGAAGTTACGAAAGAAGAAACAGACGAATTCTTTGGATATTTGCGGCAAAATCTTGAAACGAATGTTTTAACGATAATCAGAGAGCATCCGGATGTAGAATTTTATTTATTTATTCCTCCGTACAGCATTTGTTGGTGGGATCAGCTAAACCAGAATGGAACTGCGGTATTAGAGCGAAGAATAGATATGGAGAAGTATGCTATTGAAAACATGCTGCAATATGAAAATGTGCGATTGTTTTCATTTTTTAATAATTATGATTTAATTTGTAACCTGGACTATTATGTGGATGATATTCATTATTCGGAGGATGTAAATAACCTGATCCTGCAATGGATGAAATCCGGCGAGTATGAATTGACAAAAGAAAATTATAAGGATTACATTGCAAAAGAGAAGGCGTTTTATACCACCTATGATTATGATCAGCTGTTCGGGGAACAGGAGTAAAAATAGCGTATCCAATCCCTGCTTGTTAAAAAGCAGGGATTGGTAGTATGATAAAGAATATCAGAACCACAGAAAGGAACACACTTATGCTGCACGAACTGGAATATCCATTTGACAGTGAATATATTTTAAAAAAATCAAAGAGCCTGAAGCGCCGTCTGCTGGAGGAGAACACCCAGCGGATTCCGAAGAAGATCGCGGTGCTGGGAGGCTCTACGACCCATGATATTATCCGGATTCTGGAGCTGTTTTTGCTGAATCAGGGAATTGAACCGACCTTTTATGAATCGGAGTACGGAATGTACTGGGAAGATGCGATGTTCGGCAATGAAGAATTGAACGCGTTTGGACCGGATCTGGTTTATATTCATACGAGCTTTCGGAACCTGCGCAGTCTGCCGGAGGTAAAGGATTCACGGGAACAGGTGGAAGATAAGCTCAGATCGGAATTTGAACATTTTCAGGTGATGTGGGAGAAGCTGGCGGATACCTGGCATTGTCCGATCATTCAGGATAACTTTGAACTTCCCTATTACCGTTTGATGGGAAATCAGGATGGTGCGGATTTTCACGGCAGAACCTGGTATGTGAACCGGATGAACCAGATGTTTGCAGATTATGCGGCAGAGCATCAAAATTTCCTGATCAACGATATCTGCTATCAGTCGGCGGTATATGGTCTGGATGAATGGTCTGCACCGTTTTTCTGGCACATGTACAAGTATAGTTTGTGCCTGAAGGCGATTCCATGGATGGCACACAACGTTGCGAATATTATGAAGTCGCTTTACGGAAAAAATAAAAAATCGCTGGTGCTGGATCTGGACAATACGCTTTGGGGAGGCATTGTCGGGGATGACGGTCCGGAAAATCTGGAAATTGGACAGGAAACGAATCTGGGACAGGTTTATGCGGAATTTCAGTCCTATGTGAAGTCACTGAAAGACTATGGCGTGATGTTGAACGTCGCGTCCAAGAATGAAGAGGAAAATGCACTTGCAGGCTTGAATCATCCGGCAGGGGTGTTGAAGCCGGAGGATTTCCTGATCATTGCGGCAAACTGGGAGCCGAAGAGCCGGAATATTCTGGAAATTGCGCATCAGCTGAACATTTTGCCGGACAGCCTTGTGTTTGCAGATGATAATCCGGCAGAGCGGGAGATTGTGCGGCAGCAGGCACCCGGCGTGACTGCGCCCGAGATCGGCAAACCGGAGGATTATATCCGCGTGCTGGATCGCGGTGGTTATTTTGAAGTGACGTCGCTTTCGGAGGATGACCGCAAGCGAAATGAGATGTATCAGGCGAATTTGAAGCGCGAAAAGGCGCAGGCATCCTTTGCGGACTATGCAGAGTATTTGAGATCCCTGGATATGAAAGCCACGATCCGAAGCTTTGAACCGGTTTACATGGCAAGAATCGCACAGCTGACCAATAAGAGCAATCAGTTCAATTTAACGACTCAGCGTATGACACAGGCACAGATTGAACAAATGGCGGCGGATGATTCTTATATTACCTTATATGGAAAACTGGAGGATAAGTTCGGGGATAACGGCGTTGTTTCTGTTGTGATCGCCCAAAAGGAAGAGAAAGCAGCGCATATCCGCCTGTGGCTGATGAGCTGCCGCGTCCTGAAACGGGATATGGAGCTTGCAATGCTGGATGAGCTTGTGGAACGGTGTCAGGAAGCAGGAATCGAAGAAATTTACGGATACTATTATCCGACGGCGAAAAACAACATGGTACGGAAATTCTACGGAGAGTTGGGCTTTGAAAAGTGTTCGGAGGATGAGGCTGGAAACAGTGTCTGGAAGCTGAATACAGCAGGCTATGAAAAACGAAACCATGTGATCGAAGTGGAGAGCTGAGTATGTTATTTCAGTCATATATTTTTATCCTGCTGTTCTTTCCGCTGTGTCTGCTGGGCTTCTGGGGGCTAAAGCGCCAGAAGCTTTTGCAGCTCTGGCTGATTGCCTTTTCCCTGTGGTTTTACGGAGCAGCGAGTCCGTATTATCTGTTGCTGCTGCTGGGCAGTATTGCATGGAATTATGCTTTTTTTCGCGCCATAGAGCGTGGCATTGGGCGTGTTACAGAGCGTGTTTCCGGGAGTGCTATGGAGCGCGCAGAGTATGGGATGGAACGTGACAGCTCCCGGAAAAGACTTTTGTTAGGAATTGGAATTGCAGGAAATCTTGCATTACTTTGCTTTTTTAAATATTTTAATGCAATATCGGCTGGCTGGAGTCAGATGAAAGGGCTGGAGGATCCGATTCTGCAGCTTGCATTGCCCCTTGGCATCAGTTTTTTTACCTTTCAGCAGATTGGATTTCTGGCAGATGCTTATAAAGGAGAGGTTGGGGCGTGCAGCCTGAGGGAATATGTCCTGTTCGTTTCCTTTTTCCCATATGTGTCGTCCGGACCGATTGTCAATGCGCAGGAAATGCTGCCGCAGTATCGGCAAATCGGTCGGCAGTGTCTGGATTGGGAAAAGTTTGCAGGCGGACTGTATCTGTTTGCGCTGGGGCTGTCAAAAAAGGTGCTGCTTGCGGATACCTTCGGCAAGGCGGTGGATGCAGGCTATGGCAATGTGGCAGGGCTGTCCGGCACGGATGCCTGGCTGGTGATGCTGTTTTATACGCTGCAGCTGTACTTCGATTTCAGCGGCTATTGCGATATGGGGCGGGGCATTGCTCATATGCTTGGCATGGAGCTGCCGGTGAACTTCGATTCTCCCTACAAGGCGTCCAACATCATTGAATTTTGGAAACGCTGGCATATTACGTTGAACCGTTTCCTGAGAAAATATGTATACATTCCGCTGGGCGGCAACCGGAAAGGTACAGCGCGGATGTATTTGAACTTATTTATTGTATTTCTGGTCAGTGGAATCTGGCACGGCGCAGGCTGGAACTTTGTCCTGTGGGGAGCGCTGCATGGTGCGCTGTATCTGGTTACTCGGGCATGGCAGCGAAAGCATCCACGGCAGCAGTGTGCGGCGGATGTGCATGTTCAAAGTGGAACGAAAAAATCCGACGTACTTTCTGTAGTCCAACATGTGCTTTGCGTCGCTCTGACCTTCCTGTTTTTGAACTTTACATGGATGCTGTTCCGTTCTGCAAATCTGTCACAGGCAGGTGAGTTTGTCGGACGGTTAATCGGCGGTGGCTTTGCAGCTCCGGCGGTTCAGATCACAGAGGCGTTCAATTTGGAAGAGTTTTGGTATGTGATCAAGATTTTACATCTGGATCGTCTGCCGGGAAGCGAGCTGTACTTATGCTTTGGCTTTTTGACAGTGGCGCTTTGGCTCGTCTTTTTTGCACGCAATGCGGGAGAGCGGGAAAAGAGCTTTGAACCGAATGGGAAAACGATGTTCGTGACGGCATTTTTGATGATCTGGTGTGTGGTGTCATTAAGCGGTGTAAGCAGCTTTTTGTATTATCGGTTTTAGAGGATGTTTGGCTTAAATTGAGGAGTAGTGTGAAAAAATAAGCGTGATCGCTTATTTTTCGCACTGCTATTTGTGCCGCAGGCGTCACAAAGTAGCTATTGATCGCACGCGATTCCTTCGGCGCAAGACGCCTGCGGAATGGAGATTAGAATGGAAGAAAACGAAGGAAAAGAAAAAAAGCAGAAAAAAATGCAGCCGAAGCGCTGGCTTGCCGGTTTTCTGGGCATTTTTCTGGCGGGACTTGCAGGATGTATGGCACTGGTGATCTGGGTGGATCCTTTTTTTCAGTATCATAAGCCCCTTTCCGGGTTTCCGTATCTGGTAGATAATCAGGTAAATCAGAATCCGGGACTTGCAAAGCATATGGATTATGATGGGATTTTAATCGGGTCCTCCATGACTGCGAGCTTTAACACGGACTGGTTTGAGGAGCTGCTTGGGATAAAGACACAGAAACTTTCTTATAACGGTTCTTATCCGAAAGATTTATCCAATATCATGCAGCTGGTATTTGATGCAAAGGGCGATCAGGTAAAAGCTGTATATATGGCGGTGGATCAGGCCACGTTCTCGGCGGATCCGGAGGAAACGAAGTTTCCGCTTACCGATTATCTTTATGATGACAATGTGTTCAATGACATTCCGTATCTGCTGAACAAGGATGTTTTGCTGGACTATATTCTGCGACCGCTGGCAGACAGAAAAGATGCTTCGGACTGGTCGGAGCTGTATAAGCCCTGGTGGACGGATGAATATTATAACAAGGCAAACGTGTTGATGTATTATGAGCCGGCAGAGGAACGGCCGGAAGAGGAAGCGCTTGCGGCGGATTATTTCAACGATGCGGTAGAAACGAATCTGCAGCAGAATATTCTGCCTTATATTGAAGCTCATCCGAAAACGGAGTTTTATATTTTCTATCCGCCTTACAGCATTTTATTCTGGAATGATGTGACGCGGGAAAAGGAAACGGAGGCGGTCATTGGCAGACTGGAATATATGACGGAACGATTGTTGAACTATGAAAATGTTCATGTGTTCAATTTTCTGGGAAAAGAAGATATTATCTGTAATCTGAACAATTATGCGGACTATATGCATTATCATAAAAATGTCTGCCGGTATATCACGGAGTGCTTTACAACCGGTGAAAATGAACTGCATCCGGAAAATTATGGGCAGGCATTTGATGAGATCAGGACACTGGCGATGAGTTATAATTACCCTGCGATCTGGGACGACTGGTACGACATGACGCCGCGGTATGGGGAGGAATAAAGATTGAAAAATAAAATTTTTCAATCGCGAGATTTGTGTCTGCGCGCTTGACACAAACTCGGCATGCGCAAAAAAACGTGCGCAGAAATGAGAGGAAAATATGCTGCAGAAAGCATTGGGATGTCTGTTTGTGTTTGGAATTGCCCCGGTCGGGATCGGCGGACTTTGGACAAAAGGAATTGGGCAGAAAAGAGAAAAGATTCTGACCCTGTATCTGGCAGGTTTTTTGAGTGAGCTGGCGGTGTTTCAGCTGATCGCTGTGCCGGTGATGGTAAAAGAAGTTTATGGGATGAACCTGCTGGTGTATCTGACAACTGCGGTTCTGGCAGTGCTGGCTATAGCAGGATTTATCTGGACGTTTCTGCGGGAACGAGACTTGCGGAAGCGGACTGGGCGGAATGAGGACGTGAATCAGCAGCAGGCGGGGCAGGCGCAAGCGTGCAGTCTGCGAAAATCGACGATTTCGGGCACTGGTAACGGAGCACGGAACCGCATACGGCGAACGGCAGTTCAAAATCCGGAGCGTCTGCTTTTCTGGCTGCTGTTTTTGGCATCAGTGGGATATCAGATGTACATGGCCTTTGCCTATGCATCCTTTGACGGGGATGATGCGTATTATGTAGTTCAATCTGTGTTGGCGGATCAGACCGGCGTATTGAACCGGATTCGTCCCTACACTGGACTTTCTACGGACTTAGATATCCGTCATGCCCTGGCTACGCTGCCGCTGTGGATTGCTTATGTGGCGCGGATGACAGGCATTCATGCAACGATTGTGGCGCATACACTGCTGCCGCTGATTTTTATTCCGCTGACCTATTATGTGTTTGTTCAGATCGGCAGAAAGCTGTTTTCCGATGGCTCTGTAAAGCTTCCGATTTTTCTGACGCTGGTTTCCATTATGCAGATCTGGGGGAATATTTCGATCTATACGAATGAAACCTTTTTCCTGACGCGGACCTGGCAGGGAAAATCAGTGCTGGCAAACCTGATCTTGCTGGTGGAGCTGTGGCTGATGTTGGAGCTATGTGCGCGGGAAAAAAATAGGGAGAGGCAGGAAGAAACGGGATCGCAGCTGCCCTACTGGCTGCTGCTTGCAGTCAATCATATCGCAGCGGCGATGATGACGAGTATGGGTGCGTTTCTGACGGCGATGCTGTTCGGCATTACGGCACTTGTGGCAGCGATCCGATACCGGAGCTGGTCAATTTTGTGGAAAACGGCGTTGTGCTGCATTCCGAATGTGATTTATCTGGCGTTGCTGCTGGTTTTGTAAGTGAAAGATGACAGTTTGCAAAACACCTGTGAACTGCATCGATAGGAGAGATTGCGTTGAAAGAGATTGTGACAATTTTTCAGAATTACTGCGGCAGCGGCTGGTATCCGGTACTTTTTCTGGCTGCGCTTTTGTATTTGCTGGTGACAGAAAAGAAAAAACAGATCCGTGTGGTGCTGGTGGAAAGCTCTCTGGTGATCACGGTTTTATTCTTTCTGCCGTTTACAAAGACGGTAATGAATCTGCTGGGCGAAGGAGAAACCTATTACCGGATTTTGTGGCTGCTTCCCATGGCGGTTGTGATTGCTTATGCGGGGATCCGGTTGTTTGGAAAGCATTACCGGATCGGCTTTGTTGTTTTGGCGCTGGTGCTGGTGCTGACCGGAAAGTCGGTGTACAACAGCCCGTATCTGTCAAAGGCGCAGAACCGGTATCATATTCCAAATTCCGTGATTGCGATCTGCAACGAGATCATGCCGGCGGAGGAGGAAGAGCGCGTCTGGGCGGTATTTCCGCAGGAGCTGATCTACTATGTGCGGCAGTATACCTCGGAGGTGCAGATGCCGTACGGGCGGGAAATGCTGGAGGCGTCCTGGGAGTGGAACTGGGACACGCATCCGATTTATAAGATCATGCGGGAGGATACGATTGATCTGGATGCGCTCTCGCCGCTTTTGACGGAGTACAACTGCCAGTATCTGATTTTGAACAAGAGTGTTCCGTATACCGGCGATCCGCAAAAAAACGGACTGACGAAAATCGCGGATATTGAAGCATATGAGCTGTACCGGAATGAAGCGGTGGAGATTGCGAAGAAGAAAACCGCTCCGGTTACCTGTGGAAATCCTGTTGCTTAGTTTATGGCGGGGAGTACCATGTACGGGGGAAGAGTGGTTGAGATGAGGAAAACATAAAATGAAATCAGCAGACGATAGATATAACCCAAAAAGTTGTCGATTCAGTAAAGAATGGATGTTTCTGCAGGCATTTTTGACTGCACTTGCGCTAAATACAGAACTTGGAGTAGCAAATGATGAAATAGATGGAATCAGTAATGTCCTTTTAGCAAGGCTTTATGCACTGTTTGCTCAGATTGAGTTCGGAATTCGTTCCAGGGGATTTTTCCTGACTGTGCTGACGGCGGCATTATTTGTTGGATATATGTGGATTTCACAAAAAAAGCGTTTTTTTTCGACAGAGAAGCATGCTGCTTTAGCAGCGTTTTTATCTGCGATGTACACTGGTGGTATGGCGTATTGGTACGGAGGCAGTCTTTCCCTTCTGTACTCCTTTCAGATCAACAGGATTCGCAGCATAGTACTGCTTGTCGGGATGTACTTTTTTTACCTTCATGCGATCGAGGGGATGCATTACATGCTGCATAAAAAGACCGAAAATGCAGGAACAGTTGCAGAAAAAAAAGGGAAATGGGTATCCATGTATCAGAAATCTTCTTTTTGGATAACCTGGGGTATCCTGATGCTGGCATGGCTTGTTCATCTGATTTTAAGGTATCCAGGTGCGATGAGTTATGATAACTGGGCACAGCTGCGGTATTATTATGGATTTGAAACATACACGACAGCTCAGCCGATTTTCCATACCTGGCTGTTTGGCAGTTTTATTCGACTTGGTGTAAAACTCGGGAGTTCGAATGTCGGTTTATTTTTATTTGTCCTGATGCAGACCCTGATTATGTCTGCTGTTCTTGCATGGACACTGGAACTGATGAAGCGCTGGAATGCAGCGTCCTGGATTAGAAAACTGACCTTCGCGGTTTATTGTGTTGCACCGTATTTTGCAGGCTATGCGGCTTTTCCAATTAAAGATTATTTGTATACAGCTTTTCTGGTGCTTCTCGTTTGTCTGATGGCAGAATGGATGATTTTGCGTGATCAGTTTTGGCAACATATCGGGAAAAATGTGCTTTGGATTGTCGGAACTACGCTGATGATTCTTTGTCGAAAAAATGGGATTTATCTGTATTTTGTTGTTGTAACAGTGGTTCTTGTACAGATGGGTTTACATAAAATGAAGGGTGCAAAGGATACGGCAGATTCTCGCCAACCGGAAGCAGATAAAAGGGAAAAAAGTGCAGCATGGAAGCAGTGGATGCGTACAGCTGGCAGAAAATTGATTGTGGTGTGCCTGCCGTTTGTTCTGGTATTTGTTGTGGAAGGAATTATTACACAGGTTTATCATGTGGAAAAGGATTCTCCGAAGGAAATGTTTTCGCTGCCGTTTCAGCAGACAGCGCGCTATGTAAAAGAATACGGGGATGAGATATCGGAGGAAGAACGTGAAATTATTGCAAAGGTGTTGGATTACGATTCCTTGGCAGAAATTTATGAACCGATGACAGCCGATCCGGTAAAAACAACTTATCGTTCTGGTTCGGCGGGGGATCTTACTGCATATTTCAAGGTGTGGCTGAAAGAATTTTTCCGACATCCGCTTTGCTATGTAGAAGCAACCTGGAATCAGAATTATTATGTGTTTGCGCCCTATGTGGATAACGTGGTTTATAATAAGAATTGTCTGGTTGGTTCGGAATTGGAATATGACAAGGAATACTATAGCTGGCTGAATTTCCAAATCCCTGAAAAAATGGAAGGTGTGTCGAATGTTACGGTAAAATTGTACAGCTTACTGACGACAGCGCCGGTTATCGGAATGTTCAGCAATGTGGCATTCTATGTGATTCTGATGTTTGTATTACTGCATTTTATACGGCTGGAAAAAAATAAAAGAGCATTCTTTGTAATGCTTCCTGCGGTGATTTCGTTTTTGTTTGTGTTGTTGGCACCGCAAATTCAGGGGCAGCCCAGGTACGCGTTTCCGATCATTTATACGATGCCGTTAATGATTGCGTTTTATCAGAGGACTGGAAAAGCATGATTGCAGCATGTCGGACGGCATATCGGACAACGGCACTATCAGATGTTGCCGAATAAAATAGAAGAGTAAACAATAGAATGCACGCTCTGCGAGCATTCTATTGTCATGAATAACAAACCGGGAGCCTGCGCAGTGTGCACAGGCTCCCGGTTTTTATGCAAGATCCATTTACTGTTTAAATACTTTCCCAAATCGCTCTGCGATTTTTTCACGACCCTTTTGGTTCAGATGATATCCGTCCGTCAGGCAGTCGGTATCTTCCATTGTGATCGCGCCGTAGTAGTTGTCGATAAAGGATACGCCGTTTTTGCGGCAGGCTTCGACTTCCCAGTTGAGGTAATCGACCATCGTGCCGTTGCCGAGATCATCGCGGTCGATATCGATGGTTTTGCCGTTTGCATCCGTGAAGGTGCCGTAGGGCTGGGAGAGCAGATAAATGCGGATATGCGGGCATTGCTCCTGAAAAAGCTTGATTGTCGCGGTTAAAGCGCCGTAAACGGTCGTCAGGTTTTTATCGTTTGCCTCGTCGTAAACCGTGCGGTCGTCCCTGTAGTCCTGCAGGTCATAGAGGATCACGAGGTCGTCCACCTTGGAAAGGTCAACGCTCTTTAAAGTTTCGAGCGCCTGCGCGGCAGCTTCGGAATTCATCTGCGGGACGATGACGTCCATTAGGTCGAAATTCTGGTTGAGCAGAGCAGCCGCAACCCAGTAAAGGCTGACGCCATCCAGCGGATAGCTGTTGTCAAATTCCTGATGCTTCATGGAAATGGAGCTTCCGGGGAACGCGGCGTTTAAAATGGTGGCATTTGCGGATTTTTCCATCAGGGCAGCCAGACCGGTGTCGGATCGATCATCGGACAGAAGGTCGTTTCCGAGGGCAAGAACGGTGGTTACCCCGTCATCCTCATGTCCTTCGAGCATTTCCGGATCGAGAGGCTGGAGATAATCCATAACCTCAACATCGAACTCTGTAGTCGTTTCGTTTGGGTTATAATCGGACTGACGGCCGCGGTTCCAGAGAAACAGCCGGACAATCGTTACAACGAGGATGATAGAAAAGACGATGACGAAAATCACATGTCCGGACGGACGCCCGGAGCTGGAAGAACGACGCCTCCTTTTACGGCTTTTTGTATGGGAATGGGTATGCCTTGAATGCTGATTTGGTCTGCTGTTTTCTGCGGTAGAATTATTTTCTTTCATAAAAAATCTTAACTCCTTATGGTTTACTGTCAATTTTGACCGGTAAAAAGTCGTTTTGATATATTCATCTTAGCATTCAGCCCCACAACTGTCCAGACAGGGGTCAAAAGATTCAAAATAATTTAAGAATCTTAAATCTTCCTAATCCGTGAGAAAGATGATATACTGGAGCAACAGCGAGTCAACATGCTTGCATGGTTGACGAGCGGCAACAGTAGCCCATGAACGAAGTTTATGGGCGGATGGGCGAAAACCGGTAACAAACGAACAGCCTGCGTAAGCAGGTAAAAAAGCACGTTAGCGCGGGTTCGTGAGTGCACTTTCGGCGACCAAAAAGGAATTTTTATATGAAAAAGAAACTGAATTTACGGGATTTTGCCATCCTGCAGCTTGTCGTGCTGATCTACACCAGCTCCACGGTCATCAGCAAAATCGCAGCGCAGTCCGCGGAGAGCGGAAAAGGATGGACATTTTTGCTGCTCTACGGAGCAGAAATCGGAGTGCTGGGCATCTACGCGCTTTGCTGGCAGCAGGTCATCAAACGGGTGGAACTGTCTGTGGCGTATGCGAATCGGGCGATGGCGCTTTTGTGGTCCCTTTTGTGGGCGGTATTACTGTTCGGGGAGCAGATTACGGTGAAAAAACTCATCGGCGTCGGACTGGTGCTTGCCGGGACGCTGATTATCAACGGAGGAAAGGAGCAGGAAAATCATGATTGATTATCATTACTTCTTTCTGATTGGATCCGTGCTTGTGGCGGCGGTTTCCCAGGTTTTATTAAAAAAAGGTGCCCTGCATCATTATGACAGCTGGATTCGGGAATATTTGAATCCGTGGGTGATCACGGGTTATATTTTGATGTTCGGCTCCGTGTTTTTAAGTATTATGGGACTTCGGGGCGTGGATTTTTTCAACGCCCCTGTCATTGATTCGCTGGGATATGTATTGGTTCCGGTCTGCGGTGCGGTGTTTTTTCATGAAAAGCTGACTGCTCGCAAATTAGTGGGAATATGCTGCATAGTTCTGGGAATGGCTGTGTTCTACCTTTGAGGTCAGCTGCAGCCATTTTGCATAATCGTAGGAGCGGCGCACATCTGCAGTGCAGGCGGCAAGCTCCGCCGGATCACCCAGACGGTCGCGGAAGGCACGTCGGTCTGCCGGGGCGAGATTGACATATTTCAGATAGGAAATTTTGAGTTCATTTAAATGGCCGCGGCAGGCGGGACAGTATTTTTTGTGCCCGTTCAGCATGTGGATTCGTTTACAGTGACGGCAATAATGGATGTACATCATAAGCGTAACTCCTTTCTTTTGGGTGACAAAAGTCTTTGTCCGGATAAACATATTGTGCCATTTAGACAAAAAATACACAACGAAAAAACGTTTACAATTTTCGACAGGAAAGCTGCCAGGAGGGAATCAGTGGAGGAACAGCATAAGAAGAAAAAAACGGGAAGTGCCAAAAAAGCGGCTCCCCATGGGATAAAAGATAGAAAGAGCGTATCAGAACAGAAAAAAAAGGCGCAGCGCGCAGAACGTATTCCCGAGCGGAAAAAGTCGAACTGGGACGATGGAGAATTTCTCGATGACTGGGACGAGGTATCCGGCAAAACAGCAGCGCACAGCAATAAGCGCCGCGTGAAAAAGCCTGCCGGAAAAAGCAGTCAGACCTTTCATGAAAAAAGCAGTCAGAACCGCACTGGAAAGCACTCTGCGTCCGCATCGACCGCAGCATCCGGCAGAAACCGAAAACGCCGCTCTGCCAGAAAAGAGCCGATGGCGGCACTGGATATCGCGATTGCTCTGACGGGCGTGCTGGTTTTGGCGGCGGCAGCGTTTACGACATCGATGTATCTGGGACGAAACGAGCAGAATAAGCAGATGGAGGCGGTGGCTGCAGTCGGAAAAAATCTGGAAGCGATCGGGATGTCCGGGGAAGAGGTCCTGTCGGCGGTCGCTGTCGCAGCGCAGAACGTCTCGGAGGAGGTTTCTGAAGAAGAGACGACGGAGACGGAAACCGGATATGAGGAAAAGGATCTGGAAGCCAATGTCGACGTTATTTTAAAGCTGTCTTCGATGCAGAAGGATATGAAAATTAAATTCGCGGACAAAAACTCCGGTAAGCTGATAGGAAATCAACCCTTTACCGTAAAGCTGGAGGGCGCGTCGAGCCAGAACGCAAAGGATGACGACAAGGACGGCATAATTTATTTAAAAGACTTAAAAGCAGGCGATTACGTCGTTACCGTGACCGGACCGGATGAAATCAGTGGCAGAAAAGCAGCCGGAATTTCCGGGCGAGTGACGGTAAAGGACAAGATTGAGTATAAAAAGGTCGACGTGACGGACGAGATCAAAAAGGAGTCGGAGATCAACGTGGCGAAAGAGGATACCGCGATTGCACCGGCAGTGGAATCGGTTCTGCAGGATACTGTGGAATGGGTTGAGTCCACCAAAACACCGGCAGGAAACGGACAGGAATATGAAGAGGTCGGCAAGTCCGATATCCCGGAGCCTGCCCAGGCAAGACTTCTGGAGCCGGAGATAAAATACGCATATTTTGCAAAGGAAACGCAGATCGCCGTTTTCAATCAGCCCAGGGAGGAATCCCCTGCGGAGAGCGAGAACACACCGCCTTCGGAGAGTGAATCTTCCTCCGAGAGCGAAAGCACAAAGCCGTCCGAGAGTGAAGGTACAAAGCCGACCGAGAGCGAATCGGAATCCGGAAGCAGCAAGCCGACGGAAAGCGAGAGCACGAAGCCATCCGAGAGTGAAAGTACAAAGCCTTCGGAAAGCGAATCTGCAACTGAAAGCAGCACTGCAGCGACAGAGCCGACAAAAACGCCGGAAACCAAGCCGGAGGAGGTAAAGGTCAAGAAGATCACGATCTCAGGCTCTGCAACGGTTGAGGTCGGACAGACTGTTTCCCTTTCTGTAACGGTATCGCCGGACAATGCAGCGAACAAGTCCGTTCGCTGGGAAATCGTTTCCGGAAAAGAGTTTGTCTCGGTGGATGATAAGGGAACGGTAAAAGGCGTAAAAGCCGGAGAAGCGAAGATCAAAGCGGTCGCGCAGGACGGCAGCAACGTAGAGAGCGGAATCAGCACCGTGAAGGTGACGGAGAAAAAGATAAACCGCGGCGATACAAAGACCTTATTGAAAGATAAAAACGGCAACCAGCTGTACTGCAAGGACGGGGATACCTACCGTGAGGCAACGACGGCGGATTATTATACCAAAGACAAATTTTACCGCAAAAAAGCGAATGTGGAATATCGGTATACCGGGTGGCAGACGATCGACGGAAAACGCTTTTTCTATGACAAAAACGGGACCGCCGTTACCGGCGAACAGGTGATCCAGGGCGTGAAATACACGTTCAATGGGGACGGCAGCTTAAATACGGGAACTGTGATGGGAATTGACATTTCCAAACACAACGGCAATATCGACTGGAACGCAGTCAAAAATTCCGGCGTACAGTACGTCATCCTGCGCTGCGGCTACCGCGGCTCGGCTTCGGGTGTGCTGGTAGAGGATCAGAAGTTTAAGAGAAATATTCAGGGCGCGACGGCGGCAGGTCTGAAGGTCGGTATTTATTTCTTCAGCCAGGCGGTGAATGAAGTGGAAGCGGTCGAAGAGGCCTCCATGACGCTTTCTCTGATTAAAAATTACAGAATCACTTATCCTGTCTATATTGACGTGGAGAGCGCGAATGGGCGCGCAGACGGAATCTCCAAAGCGGCGCGAACGTCTGTCATCAACGCATTCTGCCAGACGATCCGTAACAGCGGCTACACGCCGGGATTGTATGCGAACAAAAACTGGCTGACGGAAAAGATCAATACAGGCGCCCTTGGCGGCTGCAAGATCTGGCTGGCGCAGTATGTTGCTGCACCGACCTATGGAGGACGTTACGAGATGTGGCAGTATTCGTCGAGAGGGTCGATTGCAGGAATCAAAGGAAATGTTGACTTAAACGTAAGCTATATGGGTTACTGATATTGTGACAAAATTTGATACGGACAGGGCGCTGCAGTCTGCAGGATATCCGTAAACTGCAGCGCGCATTGCCGGGAATGGCGGCAATGCCGTATTTTCCTGTTGGAAAAACACGGAAAATATGGTACACTGGAAAAAAATCAGGATTATGGGATTTTGCGTCCTTTTGCGCAGAATCGAAAAGGAGAAGAGGCATGAGAACCTATCTTGTTACCGGAGGAGCGGGGTTTATCGGTTCCAATTACATTCACTATATGTTCCGCAAGTATGACAACGAAATCCGCATTATCAATGTGGATGCGCTGACCTATGCGGGCAATCTCGAGAACTTAAAGGACATTGAAAACCGCGATAACTATACCTTTGTAAAAGCAAATATCTGCGATAAAGAAGCGATTGCAAAGATCTTTGCAGAAAACGATATTGACCGCGTAGTTCATTTTGCAGCGGAAAGCCATGTAGACAGAAGCATCAAAAATCCCGAGGTATTCGTACAGACCAACGTGCTGGGTACTGCCGTGATGTTAAACTGCGCAAAGAACGCGTGGGAGCTTCCGGACGGCACCTTTAAGCCGGGCAAGAAATTCCTGCATGTTTCGACGGATGAAGTATACGGCTCTTTGAGCGAAGACGGCGGCTATTTCTATGAGACAACCCCCTATGCACCCCACAGCCCGTATTCTGCCAGCAAGGCAGGATCTGATATGCTTGTAAAAGCGTATATGGATACCTATCATTTCCCTGCAAATATCACAAACTGCTCTAATAACTACGGCCCTTACCAGTTTCCGGAAAAGCTGATTCCGCTGATCATCAACAATGCGCTGCACGGCAAGAAGCTTCCGGTATACGGCGACGGCAAGAACGTCCGCGACTGGCTGTATGTCGAAGACCACGCAAAGGCCATCGACATGGTGCAGGAGCAGGGCAGACTGTTCGAAACCTACAATGTAGGCGGTCATAACGAAAAACAGAACATTCAGATCATCGAAATCATTATCGAGACCCTGCAGGAGATGCTTGCAGACGACGACCCGCGCAAGGCGCTGGTCAGCAAGGATCTGATTACCTATGTAGCAGACCGTAAGGGACACGACAGAAGATACGCGATCGCTCCCGACAAAATTAAGAAAGAGATCGGCTGGTATCCGGAGACGATGTTCAAAGAAGGCATCAAAAAGACCATTGCATGGTACTTCGAGCATGAAGACTGGATGGAGCGCGTAACCAGCGGCGACTACCAGAAATATTATAACGAAATGTACAAAGCCTGAGAAAATTCCGGACTGCCGGGAGGAAAATGCCGGACAGACCGAAGAAAACAGGGCTTTGTATACCAGAATGGGGACGGCGCGCGACACCGTTCCCCTTTTGGCGCATCTGGGCAGGAGCGCACGGCAGTAGAACAGTGCCGCCGGAGCGATCCTGTAAAGCAAAATGTTTTTCATACAGGCGAATGAACGCATAGGAATGGAGGAATCTATGAAAGGTATCATTCTTGCAGGCGGCTCCGGAACCCGCCTTTATCCGCTGACCAAGGCGGTATCCAAACAGATTATGCCGGTTTACGACAAACCGATGATTTATTATCCACTCTCCACACTGATGCTGGCGGGCATCCGGGAGATTCTGATTATTTCCACGCCCAGGGATCTGCCTGCTTTTAAAGAACTGTTCGGTACAGGCGAACAGCTGGGACTTTCGATGTCCTATGCGGTTCAGGAGACGCCCCGCGGACTGGCAGACGCATTTTTGATCGGCGCGGATTTCATCGGAAACGACAGCGTTGCCCTTGTTCTGGGCGACAATATTTTCTATGGACAGAGCTTTTCCAGAGTGCTGCGTCAGGCAGCGGAGCGGGAAAAGGGGGCGACGATTTTCGGCTATTTTGTCCGCGATCCCAGAGAATACGGCGTGGTGGAATTCGATGAAAACGGCAAAGCGCTTTCCATCGAGGAAAAGCCGGAGCATCCCAAGAGCAACTACGCAGTTCCCGGACTGTATTTTTATGATAACGACGTTGTGGAAATCGCCCGCAACGTAAAGCCGTCTGCAAGAGGCGAGATCGAAATCACTTCGATCAACAACGAATATCTGCGCAGAGGGACGCTGATGGTGGAGACGCTGGGCAGAGGCTTTGCATGGCTCGATACCGGCAACCACGATGCACTGCTGGATGCGGCAGATTTCGTCGCAGCGGTACAGAAGCGTCAGGGCATGTACATTTCCTGCATTGAGGAAATCGCGTTCCGCAGAGGTTTTATCGATAAACAGCAGCTCTTAAAGCTTGCGGAGCCGCTGATGAAGACCAACTATGGAAAATATCTCGTAGAGGTCGCAAACGGACTTTAAAAACGGAACAGGAGAATAGAAAAATGGGAAAAATTTCAGTAGAAACATGTCATATCGAAGGTCTTAAGGTGATCACCCCCCAGGTGTTCGGCGACGCCCGCGGTTACTTCATGGAGACTTATAACTACAACGATTACAAGGAAGCCGGCATCGATCAGGTTTTCGTACAGGACAACCAGTCCGCATCCAAAAAAGGCGTTCTGCGGGGGCTTCATTTCCAGATCAATTACCCCCAGGACAAGCTGGTGAGAGCGATTCGCGGCGAAGTGTTTGACGTTGCGGTTGACTTACGTCCCGGCTCCAAAACCTATGGTCAGTGGTACGGTGTGCTGCTTTCCGAAGAGAACAAAAAGCAGTTCTTTATCCCCAAGAATTTCGCACACGGCTTTGTAGTGCTGTCGGATTATGCGGAATTTGCCTATAAGTGCACCGACTTCTATCATCCCAACGACGAAGGCGGTCTGGCATGGAACGATCCCCAGATCGGCGTAGAATGGCCGATTCCGGAAGGAATGGAACTGACCTTGTCTGACAAAGATAAAAAGTGGGGCTCTTTTGCCGAATTTACAGAAAGCAGAAATAAATGAAGAGACTGAATAAAAAAACAGGAATCGCCATATTCACTGCGGTGATGGCGATTCTTGCCGTTATTATCCTTGTTTATCATAATCCCCTTGCCAATCCGCAGGATGAGCTGCTGAAAAAAGTGATTGCCTGCGTGCTGATCGTGGCGGCGGTCATTGCCTTTATCCGGTTATACGATAAGATCACGGTACTGCCGGTGGAATTATACCAGAACCGCAGGCTGATCTGGAAACTGGCAAAGAGCGATTTCAAAAAGCGCTACGCAGGCTCTTATATGGGAGCGTTCTGGGCGATGGTGCAGCCGGTCATCACAGTTGCGATGTACTGGGTTGTTTTCGTGATTATTTTCCCGAACCGGACAGGTTATGCCTCCGGAGGCGTAGAAGGTGTTCCGTATATCCTGTTTCTGACAGCGGGACTGGTGCCCTGGTTTTATTTTTCCGAAGCCCTGACCAGCGCAATGGTATCGCTGCTGGAATATAATTACCTGGTAAAAAAAGTCGTATTCAAAATCAGTATCCTGCCGATTATCAAGATTATTGCAGCTACATTTATTCATGCGTTTTTCGTGCTGGTTTTACTGATCGTGGCAGCATTGAACGGCTATTATCCGAGCCTGTATACACTGCAGGTATTTTATTACAGCTTCTGCATGTTCGTTTTTGTACTGGCACTCAGTTATACGACCTGCTCGGTTGTCATCTTTTTCAGGGATCTGCAGTCCATTGTCAATATCTTTCTGCAGGTCGGTATGTGGGCAACTCCGGTGCTGTGGAATATCAATGATTTTCCGATGAAGCTTCAGATGATCGTGAAAATCAATCCGCTTGTATACATTGTGGAGGGCTACAGAAGCGCTGTATACGGAAAACAGTGGTTCTGGGAAGACTTTTACTCCACGGTTTATTTCTGGATTATCACGGTGGTGCTGTTTGGCATTGGCGCACTGATTTTCAAGAAACTCAAGATTCATTTTGCGGATATCATGTAAAGGAAAACTGGTTATGGAACAAAAAGAACTGGCAATTCATGTGGACAGGGTGAGCAAAGTATACAAGCTGTACCGCAGAAACCGGGACCGTCTGATCGAATCCCTGGGACTGACAAAAAAGAAACTTTCCACGCCGCATTACGCATTAAAGGATGTCAGTCTGGACATTTATAAAGGAGAGACTGTCGGCATTATTGGCACGAACGGCTCCGGCAAATCGACGATTTTAAAGATTATCACCGGCGTATTACATGAGACGAGCGGCACTGTGCAGGTAAACGGCAGAATTTCCGCCTTGCTGGAGCTGGGCGCAGGCTTTAACATGGAATACAACGGCATCGAAAATATTTATCTGAATGGAACGATGATCGGTTTTTCTGAAAAAGAAATTGATGAAAAGCTGCAGGATATCCTGGATTTTGCGGATATCGGGGACTATGTGTACCAGCCGGTAAAGACCTATTCCAGCGGTATGTTTGTCCGACTGGCATTTGCAGTTGCCATCAATATCGACCCGGAAATCCTGATCGTCGATGAGGCGCTTTCGGTTGGCGACGTATTTTTCCAGGCAAAATGCTATCGAAAATTCGAGGAATTCAAGAAAAAAGGCAAGACGATCCTGTTCGTCAGCCACGATCTGAGCGCGATCAGCAAATACTGCGACCGTGCGATCCTGTTAAATCAGGGCGTAAAGCTCGGAGAAGGCTCGCCCAAAGACATGATCGACGCCTACAAGCAGGTGCTGGTGGGTCAGTACGAAACGCCTAAGGCCGGCGTGGATGTGCCTGACCTGACGGCGGACGGGGACGTTCGGGCGGCACTTGACAAACAGAAAAAGAAGCAGGAAGCGGCGCGCATGGGCGTCAACCCGGAGACACTGGAATACGGCACGAAGCAGGCGGAAATTGTTTCGTATTACATTACGGACAAAAACGACGTGCAGACAACCGCAATTTTAAAGGGCGACGAATTCACGATGCATATGAAGGTGAAAATCGGTCAGGATCTTCCGGCGCCGATCTTTGCTTTTTCCATCAAAAACATCAAGGGCGTGGAGATCACGGGAACGAACACGATGTTTGAAAAGACGTTTCTGGAGAGCGTAAAGGCGGGACAGGTGCTGGAAATCACATTCCGCCAGAAGATGCGCCTGCAGGGCGGTGACTATCTCATATCACTGGGCGTGACAGGGTATGAAAAAGATACGTTTAAAGTGTACCATCGTCTTTATGACGTGCTGAATATTACGGTCGTGTCCGACAAGGATACGGTGGGCTATTTTGATATGGAATCTCAGGTTGAGGTGAAGGAGATTTAACGCATGCAGACAGGCAGGACAGAGAAGATCGGGAACGTTGTGCTGGATTATTCCCATTATCCGGAACAGGATTTTTACTGCGACGGAGCGTCGGAGGACACGCTTTTGGAGCTGGTAAAAACAATCCCGCCCCGGGAATATCCCCAGGAAATCTATAAAGCGGCAAGCTGGGAGGTGCTTTATCACCTTTCCGACCTGCGGGAAAATATCGTCGGATGGCTGCCTGTTGACAAAAGCATGAAGGTGCTGGAAATCGGTTCCGGCTGCGGCGCGATTACGGGAAGCCTCGCACAGAAGGCGGGCAGCGTAACCTGCGTCGACCTTTCGAAAAAACGCAGTCTGATCAACGCTTACCGCCATCAGGACTGTGACAACGTGACGATCCATGTGGGCAACTTTTCGGACATCGAGCCGGATCTGCCGACGGATTATGATTTTGTCTGCCTGATCGGCGTGTTCGAATACGGACAGAGCTATATCGGCGGAAAAACCCCCTTTCACGATTTCTACCGGATTATCAAAAAGCATGTGAAATCCGATGGACATATCGTGATTGCGATAGAAAATAAACTTGGTTTAAAATACTGGGCGGGGTGCCGGGAAGACCACGTCGGCACGTTTTTTTCAGGCCTGGAGGATTATCCCCAGGGCGGTGCGGCCCGCACCTTTTCCCGGAACGGTCTGGAAAAAATCCTGAAAGAATGCGGCGAGACGGAATGTCATTTCTACTACCCTTACCCGGATTACAAATTTATGACGACGCTGTACTCTGATCGGTATCTGCCGAAAGTCGGAGAACTATCTAATAACCTACGAAATTTTGACCGCGACCGGATGCTGTTGTTCGATGAAAAAAAGGTGTTCGACATGCTCATCCGCGAGGGGTTGTTTGAGCAGTACAGCAATTCCTTCCTCGTGATGACAGGACCTATGACGGATATTGTATACAGCCGTTTTTCCAACGACAGGGCGGAGCATCTGAGCATCCGCACCGATATTCTGGAAAAGGATGGAAAACATCTTGTACGCAAATATCCGGCAAACCCGGCTGCGGCGGCACATATTGAAGCCCTGGCAGAGAATGAAAGCGTCTTCACAGAACGGTTTAAAGACAGTACCCTGTCTGTCAACCGTCTGGAACTGAAACGGACTGCGGACGGATTGCCCTTTGCGGAAATCGAATATCTTGAAAATAACCGGACATTGGAAGAGCTGCTGGATGAGTGCTTACAGAACAACGACGAAGCCGGTTTTGATAAGCTGTTTGACCGTTACTGCAAAATCGCATCGTGGAAAGCGGAGGGGACGAAGCAGGATTATGACCTGACCTTCCCGAATATCTGCGTACAGGGTGAGATCTGGACAATGATCGATTACGAGTGGACGACAGATAAGCTGACGCCGCAGCAGATCATCAGCCGGGCATTGAATTGCTATGGTCAGGAGGATCCGGTCCGGCTGGAGCATCCGATTGTGAAAAAGCATCTGGAAGCCCTGGGCATCGGCAAAGAGCAGATGCGGGAGCTTTCAGAAAAAGAACTGGCGTTCCAGCATTTTGTCCTGCAGGAAAAGGACGGCCGGAGCCGGACGGCCCTTGGACAGCTTCGGCATCTGATCGGCAACCGGGCTGTGCCGTATCAGGAATTTTTTGCCCGGGCGGACCGCAAAAAAGTGCAGGTATTTGAAGATTTCGGCGCAGGCTATACGCCGGAGCATTCCTATTATCAATATGATGCATATGAGGCGGACGATCTGATCAACGCCAGGATCACCTGCAAAGCAGGCACAAAAGCGATTCGCTTAGACCCTGCGGAGCTGCCGTGTCTGGTGCAGATTCACGGAATTGAATGGCGGGGAAAAGCGCTGACGCGGGCACAGCTGGATCAGTGCCTGTCGACGAACGGACAGGTGCTTGCAGATACCCCGGACCATGTTCCGACGGTACTGTTTGAAACAGGAGATCCGAACATCAGCGTTCGGCTGGACTGTCTGGACAGCGAGGCGACGGATGACGAAACGCTGGTCATCCGGGCACAGATCGCATGGCTGTCGGCGGAAATGCTGCAGGATATTCAGGCGCGCCTGGCGGCAGCGGCAAGGAGGAAAGGTTTTTGGTTTCAAAGATAAAAGAAACAATTCAGGATAATCTGGTAAAGAGAAGATACCGCTGGTATCAGGAGCAGATTCAGAAACAGACGCTCACCTATGACGAGTGGATTCGGGAAAAGGAAGCCCAGGAGGACGAGGCACTGCGCGCAAAGCACAGGGCAGAGCACGCGGAGGTGATTTCTTACGATGAGTGCCGTACGGATTTTGATGTGCGGCGGTATGGAAACGGCGCAACGCCCGCGGACGTCCTGATTTTCCACGCGCCGGACGCAAGCCCGGACACGAGAGGCATTTCACATGTGCTCAGCTGGTTTGAAGCCCATCCTGAAACGGTGATCGCCTACGCGGACGAGGATGAAATCGACGAAGCCGGTAAGCGCAAAAATCCCTGGCTGAAGCCGGACTGGTCGCCGGATACACTGATGTCCTGCTTTTATTTCGGCGGATTCTTTGCGGTGCGCAGACAGGCGATGGAGAACTGTCCGTGGCTGGCGGATGAGAACCCGCTGCGCAACCTTTATGACCTGGTGCTGCGCATGACGGAAATCGAGAATGGAACTGCACATATCGACAGCGTGCTGTTTCATCATAAAAAAATCGAAGTCTGGGGTATGGAAGAGACATATGATGATCTGAAAAAGGCGGCATATGTAAGAAGAGGCTGGCCTCTTACGCCCTCCGGGAAGGTTTCGATCATCATCCCGACCAAGGATCATCCCCATATTTTATCGAATTGCATTCATTCTGTCCTGGAAAGTGGAAACTACCGGGATTTTGAGATCATCGTTGTGGATAACGGAAGCAATGAACAAAACCGTGCAAGAATTGAACGGATGCGCGACATGTTGAAGGAGGATTTCCGGTTCGTTTATCACTATGAACCGATGGAGTTCAATTTTTCCAAAATGTGCAACCTTGGCGTGTCCCTGGCGACCGGCGAGTACATCCTGTTATTGAATGACGATATCGAAATTACGCAGGACAACTGGCTGGAAAAGCTGATGGAAAAGGCGGTTCTGCCGCACGTCGGCGCGGTGGGCGCAAAGCTGATCTATCCGGGCACGGAGATCATTCAGCATGCGGGCATCACCAACATTCATCTGGGGCCTGCACACAAGCTGCAGTTCCGCTCCGATGCGCTGGAATTTTATTTCGGGCGCAACCGCATGGCGATGGATGTCCTGGGTGTAACCGGAGCCTGCCTGCTGGTGAAAAAAAGCATTTACGATCAGGCGCAAGGACTGTCCGAGAACCTGCGTGTCGCGTTCAACGACGTGGAATTCTGCTATCATGTATATGAAATGGGCTATTACAACGTGGTACGCAACGACGTGACGCTGACGCATCATGAATCCTTAAGCCGCGGTGCGGACGACAGCACGGAAAAGCTGCGCCGCCTGCATCAGGAACTGAATCTGCTCTATGAACTGCACCCGTCCCTATACGGAACCGACCCGTTCTATCACAGATATCTGGTAAAGGATGTGCTGGATGCGGAATTTTATACGGGCTGCCGTTATGATTTTGACAAAAGAGTGGAAAAAGTTTCCCCTGAGAAGATCGAGGGTGTTCTGGAACCGCAGTGGCATAATGAGGTGCTGCGCATCGGTGTGGAGTTCGCCGGGGACATGGGGCGCTGGCAAAGGGGCGCTGCAGGAGCAGGAACTGGCGACTGGATGATCCAGGGCTGGACGTGGGCACTGCAGGTTGACAACTGTCGGTACGATTTTTCCCTGCTCTTAAAGAAGGTGGAGACCGGCTATATTGCGCCCGGCTCCAGTACGGAAGCGATTCCTGAGGATCGGGGCGAGGTCTGGAGGATTCCCTGTACGAGGCAGTTCCGCCCGGATATCGACGAAAATCTGCACGGAATTGTCCATACCGAGCTGCCGGGCGTGTGCGTGACCTTCGATCGGGACAGCCTGCCGGAGGGAGACTACCTGATCGGCTTTTTGTGGGAAGATACCTGCTCGCGGCAGAAGCTTTACCGCTTCAGTCCGGAAATGCTTACAGTGAGGAAATAATAAAATCATGGAAGAAAAAAAGGACTATCAGGACGCTTACGAGAAAGAACATTATAAAGCCGTTTATCTGGCAAACCGGGTCGCTGAGCTGGAGGATCAGGTGGACGATCTGCAGTTCAAATTGAACCGCATCAAAAACAATCCGATCTGGAAAGCGTCCGGCCCTGCCAGAAAGTGCATGCATTTTGTGATCCGCCAGAAGGACCGTTTGAAAAATTGCGGCAGCCTGTCGGGCGTGATTGCAAAGGTGCGCTATAAATCCTGGGAAAAGAAGGCGATGACCCATTACGGCACCCAGAGCTTCCCGTCCGCAGAAGAAAGACAGAAGCAGGAGGCGGCTGTCTTTGAACGGATGCCCAAGATCAGTATTCTTGTTCCGTTGTGGAACACGCCGGAAAGCTTTTTAACCGAGATGATCGGCTCCGTCCAGTGGCAGACCTACAAAAACTGGGAGCTGTGTCTGGCGGACGGTTCGGACGATGCACACGCCTATGTCGGCGAATACTGCAAAAGGCTGGCGGCGCAGGATTCGAGAATCGTTTATCAGAAGCTTGCCAAAAACGAGGGCATTTCGGGCAACACGAACGAATGCTATAAGCTTGCATCCGGCGAGTTTATCGGGCTGTTTGACCACGACGATATTCTGCATCCCTGCGCACTTTACGAGTATGTAAAGGCGATCAACGAAAAGGATGCGGACTTTATTTACTGTGATGAGGCGACGTTTAAGAGCCCGGACATCAACAAGATGATCACGATGCACTTCAAACCGGATTATGCGATCGACAACCTGCGCGCGAACAACTATATTTGTCATTTCAGCGTATTTTCCAGAGAGCTGTTGGATGGCACGGAGCTGTTTCGGACAAAATTTGACGGCAGCCAGGATCATGACATGATTCTGCGCCTGACGGACAATGCGAAGCATATCGTCCATGTGCCGAAGCTTCTGTATTATTGGCGCTCCCATGCAGGCAGTGTTGCGGGCAATATCGAGGCAAAGCCTTACGTGGTCGAAGCAGCGAGAGGCGCGGTTGCGGATCATTTGCGCAGACACGGCTTCAAAAACTTTACAATTACGAGCACTCGTGCGTTTGAGACGATTTTTAAAATCAGTTATGAAATTATCGGGGAACCGAAAATTTCTATCATTATTCCGAATAAGGATCATGTGGAAGATCTGCGCCGCTGTATCAGCTCCATTGTGGAAAAATCGACCTGGGAAAATTACGAGATCATTGTAGTGGAGAACAACAGCGAGACGAAGGAGATTTTTTCCTACTATGACGAGCTGCAGAATAATCCGCAGATCCGCGTGGTGACCTTCGAGGGTAAATTTAATTATTCGAAAATCAACAATTTCGGCGTCTCTCTTGCGACCGGAGACTATGTGCTGTTGTTAAACAACGATACGCAGGTAATTACGATCAACTGGATGGAAGAGCTTCTGATGTATGCGCAGCGCCCGGACGTCGGCGCAGTCGGCGGAAAGCTTTACTATGGGGATAAAACGATCCAGCATGCGGGCGTCGTGATCGGGCTTGGCGCGCATCGGACGGCAGGACATGTGCATTACCGCCAGAAGCGGGAAAATTTAGGATACATGGGACGTCTGTGCTATGCGCAGGACATGACGGCAGTAACCGGAGCATGTCTTTTGGTGAAAAAATCGCTCTATGAGCAGGTCGGCGGTCTGGATGAGAGCTTTGAAATTTCATTAAACGATGTGGATTTCTGTTTGAAGCTGCGCAAGGCTGGTTATCTGAACGTCTTTACGCCCTTTGCCGAGCTGTATCATTTCGAATCGATTTCGAGAGGATTAGACGATCAGGGAGAAAAAGCAAAACGGTATAACGAAGAGTCCGAACGCTTCCGCAACAAATGGAAAGCTGAGCTGGAAGCCGGAGATCCTTATTTCAACCCGAATTTTTCGTTAGATAAATCTGACTTTTCTTTACGGGTCTGAAAAAATAGTGTATACTGACTTAAAGAAGATGCACTGCAGCCAAGGGAAGACTGACAGGCAGGGACGTAAGAGACGGCAGGCATCAGAAAAGATGGAGGTAGCAAAAGCGATGAATTACATGGATCAGTACAAATTCTGGCTGGAGGATTCCTACTTTGATGAAGGAACCAAGGAAGAGCTCCGTAAAATTGCAGATAATCAGGCGGAGATTGAAGATCGTTTTTACAAGGATCTGGCGTTTGGTACCGGCGGTCTGCGTGGTGTGATCGGAGCCGGAACCAACCGGATGAATATTTATACTGTCAGAAAAGCAACACAGGGTCTGGCAAACTACATTTTAAAGCAGGGCGGCGCTGACAAGGGCGTTGCAATTGCATACGACAGCCGTTATTATTCTCCCGAATTTGCAGATGAGGCTGCACTGTGCATGGCTGCAAACGGCATTAAGGCGTATGTATTCGATGAACTCCGTCCGACACCTGAGCTGTCCTTTGCACTGCGTACCTTAGGCTGTATTTCCGGTATCGTTGTAACGGCGAGCCACAATCCTCCGGAATACAACGGCTACAAGGTTTACTGGGAGGACGGTGCACAGGTAACTGCTCCCAAGGATCATGAGATCATCGACGAGGTAGAGCATGTAACCGATTTCCATACGGTAAAAACCATGTCCAAGGACGATGCCATTGAAGCCGGTCTGTATCAGTACATCGGCGAAGAAATCGACGTTGCCTACATGGAAGAGTTAAAGAAACAGATCATTCATCCCGAAATCATCAAAGAAGTAGCGGATGAACTGAAAATCGTGTACACACCGTTCCATGGTACCGGCAACAAGCCCGTCAGAAGAATTCTGGCTGAGCTGGGCTTCAAGCACGTTTATGTTGTTCCCGAACAGGAACGTCCCGATCCTGCATTTACGACGCTGGATTACCCGAACCCTGAAGATCCCAAGGCATTTACCCTGGCATTAAAGCTTGCAAAGAAGGTGGACGCAGACATCGTTCTGGCTACTGACCCGGATGCAGACCGTCTCGGCATTTATGCAAAGGATTCCAAGAGCGGCGAGTACATGCCCTTCACCGGCAACATGTCCGGCATGCTGATTGCAGAGTATATCCTGCGCGAGCGCACCGCTACCAACCGGATGCCGGTTGATCCTGTTATGGTATCCACCATCGTTACGACCAATATGGCAGCAGCGATTGCAGCAGATTATAACGTAGAATTAAGAGAAGTCCTGACCGGCTTTAAGTATATCGGCGAGCAGATCAAATGGATGGAGCAGGCTGGGAAAGGCCACTATGTATTCGGTCTGGAAGAGTCCTACGGCTGTCTGGCAGGCACCCATGCAAGAGATAAGGACGCGATCGTTGCAGTAATGTGTCTGTGCGAGACCGCTGCATGGTGCAAGAAGCACGGCATGACCTGCTGGGATCAGATGCTTGCACTGTATGAGAAATATGGCTACTACAAAGAAACCCAGTATGCCATCACCCTGAAGGGAATCGACGGCGCAGCCCAGATCTCCGCAATGATGGATAAGCTTCGCAGCAATCCTCCGAAGAATTTCGGCGACCTGCAGGTTGTAGAGATGCGCGACTACGATAAGGATCAGGTTAAAGATATGGCAACCGGCGCGGTTCGCCCGACCGGACTTCCCAAGTCCAACGTTCTGTACTTTGAACTGACCAACAATTCCTGGTGCTGTGCACGTCCTTCCGGAACCGAGCCTAAGATTAAATTCTATATGGGCGTAAAGGGAACCAGCCTGGAAGATGCACAGGCAAAGGTTGACAAGCTGACCGCTGACCTGAAGGCAATTCTGTAAAAGAAAAAGCCGGAGCACCAGCAGCGTATTTTGCAGCAAAAATGCAGCATGCGCTCTGGCATAGGGTTTATATCACGAATCAAAAGGACACGGCGCGTGCCCGGTGTCGGAGTTTTCCGGCGCTTGGGCACGCGCAGGCGTCTGTAGCAGGAAAAGGAGTTCGACGGATGTCTGTTTTTTCCCTATCCAATCTGAAAAAAACCTGGTATTATCTGCAGAAAAACGGAATCAGAAATGCCGTGTGGGCGGTGTTGGAGCGGATTGGGCAGGAACAGGAGGTCTATACCTGGCAGGAGCCGGACGAAAAGACACTTTCGTTCCAACGGGAGCATTCTGCTTCCTTGCGCATCAGTATCGTCGTTCCGGCATACCGGACGAAAAAAGAGCATCTGGAGGCGATGCTTAATAGCGTGTCGAGGCAGTCGTATCCGCACTGGGAGCTGATTGTAGCGGATGCGGGCGACACAGCAGAGTCTGTACAGGACTGGGCAAAAAAGAACGGAATCTGCCTGCGGAAAGCGGCAGATGCATCAAATCTTGCAGAATGGAAGGATCAGAGCATCGTGCTCAGCACCCTTTCCGAGAACAAAGGAATTTCCGCCAATACGAACGCAGGGATTGAGCTTGCAGCGGGAGACGCAGTCGGTTTGCTGGATCACGACGATCTGCTGACTGCGAATGCGCTCTGGGAGATGGCGGATTGTCTGGAAAAAGAAAAAAAGCGCGGAAAACAAAAGCTTGTGCTGTTTTCCGATGAAGATAAATGCGACGGAGCGGCGAGCCGCTTCTATGAGCCGAATTTCAAGCCGGATTTTGACGGGGAATTGCTTTTGACCAACAATTATATCTGTCATTTTACGGTGATCGAAACGGCATTTTTGAAAGAACTAAAGCTGCGCAGCGGATTTGACGGGGCGCAGGATTATGATCTGGTGCTGCGGGCGTATGCGGCAGGCGGACAGTTTGTGCATGTGCCGAAGGTGCTGTACCACTGGCGCTGCCATGAAGCGTCTACGGCGTCGAACCCGCAGAGCAAGCGCTACGCTTACGAGGCGGGGCAGCGTGCGCTGGAAGATTATTGTTTTCGAAAAGGCTGGAAGGCGACAGTGAGCGGGCTGAAACATCTTGGCTTTTATCGGGAAGACTATGAAGACAGTGTATTTTGCCAGCGCCCGGAAATCGGGATTTGGGCAAAGCCTCTGCCGGGCGGCAGGGATATTTTGGGCATCCGGCACCCGAAAGGCTTCCTGGTGAGCGGACTGTATGAAAACGACGGTTCGATGCGGTATGCAGGGCTTCGGAAAGGATATTCCGGACCGATGCACCGTGCAGCGCTGCAGCAGAGCGCACCGGCAGCAGACCTGCGCAGCATGGAGGTTTGCAGCGCATTAAAGGAGCGTTACGCGCAGACGATAGCGGAATTAAAAGAAGCCTGCCAGGGGCTTCCGACGGCAGCGCAGGAAACAAAGATCCTTCAAAAGAGTATGGAATTTTGTAAAGAAGCGACAGCGGCGGGGTATGGGATTTTATGGGATCCGCAGGCATAAGGCGCGGATAGAGCGCACCGTGGCTGGCGGCTTTGTTGCTGCATAGGCAGGCGATCCGCGCTCTGAGGCTCTCCCTCGCGCGGACGGCAAACACAGGAAACATGAGGAGCAAAATCGGTGGATGAAGACGACCGTGGTAATACCGAACTATAACGGAAAACATTTTCTGCAGGACTGTCTGGACAGCCTGCTTCAGAGCACAGTGGAAATCGCCGTGATCGTTGTGGATAACGGGTCGACGGACGGAAGTGTTTCGTGGATACAGGAGCATTTTCCGCAGGTGAAGCTGATCTGTTTTTCGGAAAATAAGGGTTTTTGTGCGGCAGTCAATACCGGAATTGAAGCTGCTGCTACACCGTATGTTTTTCTTTTAAATAACGACACAAAAACCGATCGCTTCTGTCTGGAACGTCTGGAAAGGGCAATGGAAGCGGATGAGAAGATTTTTTCAGTCGGGGCGAAGATGCTTTCGATGAAGGAACCGGAGCTTGTCGATACGGCGGGGGATCTGTACTCGGCATTTGGCTGGGCGTATGCGATTGGCAAAGGAAGGCCTTCTTCCAATTACACAGCGCCAAAGCGTGTTTTTTCCAATTGCGCAGGGGCGGCGCTCTACCGCAAGGCACACCTGGAGCAGATCGGAGGGTTTGACGAGCTTCATTTTGCATACCTGGAAGATGTGGATATCGGATACCGGGCACAGATTTTCGGGCTGAAAAATGTCACAGAGCCGGCTGCAGTCGTCTATCACGCGGGGAGCGGTTCTACCGGTTCGCGGTACAATGCGTTTAAGGTGACGCATTCTTCGAGAAACAATATTTATCTGATCTATAAAAATATGCCGCTGCTGCAGCTGATCCTGAATCTGCCTTTTTTGCTGGCGGGATTTTTGATGAAACAGCTGTTTTTTATGAAAAAAGGATTTGGAGCGACTTACGCAAAAGGAATCCGGGCGGGAATCTGTCTGTCTGCTTCGAAAGAGGGACGCGCGCATAAGGTCCCCTTTGCAGGACGAAATTTGCTGCATTATTGCAGTTTGCAGTTACAGCTGTGGGTCAACCTGTTTCGGCGTGTGTAAGCGGTGACTGTGGGCGTACACAAGTGTTACGGTTCACCTGCGCGATTCGTAAAAATCCTTGTGCTTTGCTGGAAGGTATTGTATACTACATTTTGAATATGGGGACGAGCCGTAATGATAAAGGATAATCAACGTTATTTGAACCGGCTTCATGTTGTTGTAGATGCCGTGGTTACAGCAGCTTCCTATCTGTTGGCCTGGTGGCTGATGTTCGGGAGCCGCTTTGCAGATAAAGAAATAGGTGTACTGGACATGGGCATATATTTTTCCGCCCTTTATTTTGTTGTGCCCGGTTATCTGATCCTTTATTACTGGAACAAATTGTATACGCCGAAGCGTGTACAACGCCCGGAAAATGAAATACTGAATATTATCAGGGCGAATCTGATCGGAATTATCCTGTTTCTTGCAGGGTTATACCTTGCCAACTCCATCGACCGCGAGCTGCAGCATTTTTCCCGCGGCATGCTGGCATTATTTGCTATCATCAATACGATTTCGGGAATTCTGGTGCGTGCGCTGATCCGTAGAATCCTGCATCTGATGCGCAAACGCGGTTATAATTTGAAGCACATTTTGCTGGTGGGGTATTCTCGTGCGGCGGAAGCCTATATCGACCGGATTATCGCCAATCCCCAGTGGGGCTATATGGTGCGGGGCATTCTGGACGATAATGTGCCGAGAGGCGCGGTTTACAAGGGAGTCAAGGTGCTTGGTTCCATCGATAACCTGCCCTTTATCCTGCCGGAAAACAAACTGGATGAGATCGCTGTGACCCTTGCGCTGCAGGACTACGACCGTCTGGAAGAGATTGTCAATCTCTGTGAAAAATCCGGCGTGCATACGAAGTTTATTCCGGACTATAACAGCCTGATTCCGGGCAAGCCTTATACGGAGGATCTTGGCGGACTGCCGGTCATCAACATCCGTTATGTCCCGCTGAGCAACACATTAAATGCGGTTGCAAAGCGCGCTGTGGATATTGTCGGTTCGCTTTGCGGGCTGATTGTGACATCGCCGCTTCTTTTGATCGTAGCAATTTTGATCCGTGCGACGAGTAAGGGACCAATTATTTTCAGTCAGGAAAGAATCGGACAGCACAATCATGCGTTTAAAATGTACAAATTCCGTACAATGTATGTTCAGGACACCACGGAAGAAAAGAAGGGCTGGACGACGAAAAACGATCCCCGCGTCACAAAGGTGGGGCGGATTCTGCGCAAGACCAGCATTGATGAGCTGCCGCAGCTGTTTAATATCCTGATCGGGGATATGAGTCTGGTAGGTCCCAGACCGGAGCGCCCGCAGTATGTTGAGAAGTTTAAGGAAGAGATTCCGCGCTATATGATCAAGCACCAGGTTCGTCCGGGGCTGACCGGCTGGGCGCAGATCAACGGCTACCGGGGAGATACGTCGATTCGCAAACGAATTGAGTATGATATTTATTATATTGAAAACTGGAGCATGAGCTTTGATTTCAAAATCATGTTTTTAACTATTTTTAGAGGATTTATCAACGAAAACGCGTATTGATTTGGATGCGTGAAAAAGACACAAGGAGAGGAAAACATGTCAACAGGTACAAATAGCTCTAAGAGAGCACCGCAGAGAAGTGGCAGTTCCAGCAGCAGAAAGAAGATGTCTGCGAAGAAGCGTAAGGCAAAACAGAGAAGAAGAATCATCTTCTTTGCAGTGGAAATCGTAGCGTTGATCGTTTTATTGATTGCGATTGTCGGCGTCAATATGGTAACGAAGATTGACAAGATCAAGATCAATGAAGAAGATATTGTGGTAAACCCGCAGGTAGAAAATAATAAGGAAATGAAAGGCTACCGTAATATCGCACTGTTTGGTGTGGATTCCAGAAAGGGCAAGCTGGGCAAGGGCTCCCGTTCCGACACAGTCATGATCGCATCTATCAATCAGGACACCGGAGACGTCAAGCTGGTTTCCGTTTACCGCGATACCTACTTAAATCTCGGAACGGACAGCTACAATAAAGCGAATGCGGCATATGCGCAGGGCGGTCCGGAGCAGGCGATCAACATGCTGAATATGAACTTTGACCTGGATATCACAGAATATGTGACAGTGGGCTTTGATGCGCTGATCGAGACCATTGACGAGCTGGGCGGCATAGACATTGACGTGCACGATAACGAAATCGACCATCTGAACAACTATCAGCGAAGCATGTTCGTAGAAAATGAAAATGATGCGCTGAACGAGAACATCGTAAAGGTTACGCATTCCGGTATGCAGACGCTGAACGGTCTGCAGGCAACCGCATATTGCCGTATCCGCTATGTCGGCGATGACTTCGGTCGTGCAGAGCGTCAGCGGAAAGTGCTGATGGCATGTATGGATAAGGCAAAGACCATGAGTCCGACTACTCTGGTATCGATCCTGAACAAGGTGATGGAAAATGTATACACCAACCTGGATGTGACGGAAATGGCTTCCATCCTGTCCGACGTTGCAAACTATCAGATCGTAGCACAGGACGGTGTGCCATTTGAAGATAGTCGTACAACCGGCACAATTGGCAAGAAGGGTTCCTGTGTTATCCCGCTGGATCTGGAAACAAACGTTGTCAAGCTGCATGAGCTGCTGTTCGACGTAACCGAGTACGAACCTTCCGATCAGGTAAAACAGTACAGCCAGAAGGTACAGGCAGACACCAGCCAGTATATGAAAAAGTAAAATATGGATTCTGTAAAAGTAGATGTTATTATTCCGACATTTCACCCGAAGGAACGTTTTCTGGCGTTGATGGAGCAGCTGGAGAAGCAGGTGCTTGCGGTGAACCGGATTGTAATTGTAAATACCGAAAAAAAAGCGTTTGAAGCGCTGATGGATTGCGACACATTTTTAAAAGAGCATCCAAAAGCGATGCTATTCCATATCTCTCAGGATGAGTTCGATCATGGAAAAACACGGAACCTCGCTGTTTCCAATTCGGATGCGGAGGTGTTTGTCTGCATGACGCAGGATGCACTTCCGGCGGATGCGTATCTGACGCAGGAGCTGTGCAAGGCCTTGTTTTCCGATGAAAAAATCGCAGCCGCCTATGCAAGACAGCTTCCGGAAGAAAATTGTAGCCGAATGGAACGCTATACGAGGCAGTTCAATTACCCGGAGCAGCCGTCGGTCAAAACAAAGGCGGATCTTTTGAGGCTCGGAATCAAAACGTATTTTTGCTCGAATGTCTGCGCCGCCTATAAGCGCGATATTTTTGAACAGCTCGGCGGATTTGTGAATCATACGATTTTTAACGAGGATATGATTTATGCTGCCGGAGTGATTCAGGCGGGCTATGCGATTGCCTATGCAGCGGATGCGAAGGTGATTCATTCCCACAATTATTCCGGCTGGCAGCAGTTTACAAGAAACTTTGACCTCGGTGTATCCCATGTGCAGTACCCGGCTGTGTTTGACGGTGTGCCGCCGGAGGGCGAGGGCATGAAGCTGGTCAAAAAAACCGCCGTTTATCTTGCAAAAACCGCACCGTGGCTTCTGCCGAAGCTGATCTGGCAGAGCGGCATGAAATGGCTGGGCTACCGTTTCGGTAAAAAATACCAGAAGCTTCCGCCTGGGCTGGTTCGCTTCTGCAGTTTGCAGAAAGGCTACTGGAATCAGGAGAAAGAATAAGACATAAAAAGTCGTTTCCGAAAAACTCCGGAAGCGGCTTTTTTCATTTCATAGGAAAATGCGTCCTATGAAATAAAAACGCTCCGCGAGGATGCGCACTCGGCGCAGGGGTAGATGGTTGCCGAAGCAACCGCGCCTCGGCGCGAGAATGTGCCAAGGCACATTCTTTTTTCACAAAATGGACACAACTATTCGGTATACTGTCTGCAGAGCAAGCAGACGCACCGGATACGGCAGCGAATGAGAAAAGAGGTCACAACATGGGTTACGGATACGACCCGGAAGAAACAACCGGACAGGAGCATATGGACGGCACAGCGCCGGAGAGCGGCAGACAGGAATACACGGACAGTGCACAGAAAACGGATGCGTCGGATATGTCGGCGTACAGTGGCGTGTCCGATGACACATCGGCATATAGCAGCGGAAGCACGGGTGCGGCGGATAACGCACAGAACGCATCCGACAACACGCAGGACACATTCAACAGCGCATCGGACGCTGACCAGGGCGCGCAGCCCTCGCGCAGCCGTTACGAATATCAAAATTATTATAACGACAGATACCGGGGCGATGATTCAAAACAGAAATATGGCTATCAGCCAGGCGTACAGCAGACGCCTGCGCCCAAAAAAAGAGATTCTGCGGGCAAATGGATTGCTGTTAGCGCACTTGTCGTCATTTTTGTTTGCGTCTGCATTGGAATCGGCTTGATCGGAGTTTATTCGATCCGATCGGCAAATCAGCTGGATTCCGCGTCGGTCGGCGTTTTGGAGGTAGCTCCGGATGCAGGAGATGATGCAAAAAATCAGGAAGATGACGGAAACCATGCAGCAACAGACAGTCCCGAACGCTCTGAGGCAGGACTGTCCGGAGATTCGTCCCTGACAGAGGATACAACAACGGGAGACGGACAGGTTGCTGCAGCATCGGAAATTGCACAGCAGCAGAGCGCATCTGCAGTTGTAACGGATGTAACGCAGGTTGTAGAAGCGGTAATGCCGGCGTGCGTTTCGATTACGAATAATTTTACACAGACGGTACAGGATTTCTGGGGACAGACTTATTCCCAGGATGAGACGGCAAGCGGTTCCGGGATTATCATCGGAGAAAACGAGCAGGAGCTTTTGATCGTTACCAACAATCATGTAGTGGACAGCACAGAGCAGCTGTATGTTCAGTTTATCGACGGGGAAACCGTAGAAGCGCAGGTAAAGGGTACCGATGCTTCCGCAGACCTTGCAGTCGTTGCAGTAAAACTGGATACCATTGCGAACAGCACAAAACAGGAAATCTGCATTGCAAGGATGGGAGATTCGGACAGCCTGAAAATCGGTGAACCGGCCATTGCGATCGGTAATGCACTGGGCTATGGACAGTCTGTGACGACAGGCGTTATCAGTGCACTGAACCGTAAGATAGAGAGCAGCAATTCCGAAGAAGGAACTTCCCTGATTCAGACGGATGCAGCAATCAACCCCGGTAACTCCGGCGGCGCGCTGCTGAATATGCGGGGCGAGGTGATTGGAATTAACTCCAATAAGATCGGCGGCTCGTCAATCGAGGGAATGGGTTACGCGATTCCGATTTCGACGGCAAGACCGATTATTGAAGATCTGATGGAACGCCAGACGCGGACGAAATATTCCGAGGAAGAGCGCGGATATCTTGGAATTTCCTGCATCAATGTGACGAGCGATTTGTCCGAGAACTTCAGTATGCCGCAGGGAATTTTTGTGGCGCAGGTTTATTCCGGAACCGGTGCGGAAGCTGCCGGATTGGTGCGCGGCAACATTGTGGTGGCGTTTGACGGCGTAACCGTTCAGAATCAGGAAGAGCTGACGAAGCAGATGCAGTATTATAAAGCTGGGGAGAGCGTTGAAATTACGATTATGGTAAATTCAGCAAACGGTTATCAGCAGAAAAACGTGACAGTCACGCTTTCTTCCTATGACCAGATCAATGCGGCGAGCAAGGCTGCACAGGAAAGCAAACAGAGATAAAAAACGGAACCGGGATGGCTGGGCGAGAGCTGCAGTCATCCCGGTTTTGCGAATAGCGCGTGTGAACAGTAGCCATTTCTGTACAGGAGACAGTTGTTTAGAGAAAGTTTACTTGTCTCAGGAACGATCCTGCATTATACTTTTGATAGCAGAAAGCGGAAGATGAGGTAACCGACTATGGATGAAAAAGAATTTGAAGATATTTGTTATATTTGCCGCAGACCGGAAAGCAAGGCGGGAAGAATGTTCCACCTGCCGAATAACATCTGTATCTGCGACGACTGTATGCACAAGACGATGGATGCGGTAAGTCAGTTCGATTATCAGCAGATGATGAATAATCCGATGTTCATGAACATGTTGAATAATCCGTTCAATCCGTATGGAGATCCGACAAAGTCGGATGGAACGTCAGGACAGAAATCTGCAGGCGGCGGAAACGAAAAAAGCGACGCAGAAACAACTGACGCACAGGATGGAAACAACGCATCCGACAACACTGCCGCTGACATTCTGGAGGCATCCGATGCGGATGACGATTCCAAGAATGACTCCGACGAATCCTCGGGCAATAGAAGAGGATTCCCGAACATCAGCTTCATCAATCTTGCGGATTTCATGAACGACGGGATGCCGCAGAAACAGAAGATCAAGAAAAAAGGAACCGGCACAAAGCCGTTGATCGATTTAAAGTCCATTCCCGCACCGCATAAGATTAAAGAGCAGCTTGATCAGTATGTGATCGGTCAGGAATATGCCAAAAAAGTCATTTCCGTAGCGGTTTACAACCATTATAAGAGGGTTGCCACCGGCACAATGGATGAGATTGAAATCGAAAAGTCCAATATCCTGATGATCGGACCTACCGGCAGTGGTAAGACCTATCTGGTAAAGACGCTGGCGAAGCTTCTGGACGTTCCGCTGGCGATTGCGGATGCAACCTCCCTGACAGAGGCGGGGTATATTGGTGACGACATCGAAAGCGTTGTGAGCAAGCTTCTCGCTGCAGCGGACAACGATGTGGATAAGGCGGAGCAGGGCATCATCTTTATCGATGAGATCGATAAAATCGCACGCAAGCACAACACGACTTCCCGGGATGTCTCCGGGGAATCGGTGCAGCAGGGCATGCTGAAGCTGTTGGAGGGAGCAGACGTGGAGGTTCCGGTCGGTGCGAACAGCAAAAACGCGATGGTTCCGCTCACAACAGTCAATACGAGAAATATTCTCTTTATCTGCGGCGGCGCGTTCCCGGATCTGGAAGAGATTATCAAACAGCGGCTGCGCAAAAAGACCTCGATCGGCTTTGATGCGGAGTTAAAGGATCGCTGGGATAAGGAAAAGGATATCCTTTCCATGGTAAAAGTGGAAGATCTGCGGACATTCGGCATGATTCCGGAGTTCTTGGGCCGTCTCCCTGTGATCTGCACGCTGGAGGGCTTGAACCGGGATATGCTGGTACGGATTTTGAAAGAGCCGAAAAACGCGATTTTGAAACAGTATCAGAAGCTTCTGGAGCTGGACGAGGTGAAGCTGGAGTTCACCGACGATGCACTGGAAGCGATTGCAGACAAGGCGATGGAAAAAGATACCGGTGCTCGTGCGCTTCGTTCGATTATTGAAGAATTTATGTTGGATATCATGTATGAAATTCCGAAGGATGACAATATCGGACGCGTGACGATTACCGGAGATTATATCCGGGGAACCGGTGGACCGCTGATTGATATCCGCAGTAACGGTTATTCGCTGGAAGAGCGGGATCAGATGAAACAGATCGCAGCGGCGGAAACGAAAGAAGCTTGAACTTTGAACTGCATGAAGAAAATGTTCGAAAGCTGAGAGTTCAACGGAATACTACAGGAACATATCAGCAATACTGCGCATATGCTGATATAAAATCCGCAGGGCACAGGGGGAAAATTCTGTGTCCAAAGGAGACAGATGAACTGTCGGGAAAAAATTCTTTCTGAAGATTATATGAGTATTTTGCTGGACTATGTGCCGGAGGAAGCAAATCAGGAGGACGAAGCCTTCTGCTATCAGCAGGTGGATGGAACTCTGGGAATTTATTATCTGGATCGGTCTGCGGTGCTGCCGCTTTCTCCGGTCAATTACCTGTATCGCTACCTTCCACAGCTGTTTTGCCTCGGTGCGTTTCCAGCGGCGGGAAGTCGGACGTTTCGGCCAGAACCGTTGGAGGGCTCCGGGATTCTGGCACAGCAGCGGCCCCCGCTGGAGTTGACGGGGCGCAGGGTAGTGATGGCGTTTATCGATACCGGGATTTCTTATGAAAACCCGGTATTTCGCTATTCTGATGGCAGCAGCAGGATTCTGGCGATTTGGGATCAGACAGATCAGAGTGGACAGTCGCCGGAGGGTTTTTTATATGGAACGGAATACGTCCGGGAACAGATCGACCGGGCGTTGGAGCTGGAAGATCCGCACAGCCTGGTGCCGGAAAAAGATGAAATTGGACATGGAACCGCAGTGGCGAGCGTCGCGGCGGGAAGCCGTCTGGAAGAGGGCAGCCTGTTTACCGGTGCAGCGCCGGATTGCGAGATTGTAGCAGTCAAGCTTCGCCCGGCAAAACAATATCTCCGGGATTATTATCGGATCGCGGATAAAGAACCGGCATACAGCACAGACGATATTCTGCTCGCTGTGAAATATGTGCAACAGTTTGTGATCCCGCTGTACCGTCCGATTGTGATCTGCCTGGGGCTGGGGACGTCCTTTGGAAGCCACAGCGGCGTTTCGTTGTTTTCGGAGTATTTGCAGAGGATCGCGCGCAGCGTTTCACAGGCGGTGGTGATCGGGGGTGGAAATGAAGGAAACACGGCGGGCCATTTTCGGGGGAGACTGACCGAAAATCAGCAGCAGGTGGAGCTTCGGGTCGGAGAAGGCGTCACAGGATTTACGGCGGAGTTATGGGGAAGTAAGCCGTCAGTGTTCCGGCTTGCGGTTCGATCACCCGGCGGGGAGCAGCTGCCGGAGGTGGAATTTGGTCTGGGCAGCACAGTGGAATACACGTTTGTCTATGAAAAGACACGGATACAGATTACAGATACTGCAAACGAACGCAATACCGGAGATCAGTTGATGCTGATCCGCTTTACAGCACCGTCTCCTGGCGTCTGGACATTTTTAATCCGTGGAGCACGGGTATTTCCGGAAAGTATTTTTGATATTTGGCTTGCACCGCAGCAGTTTCGAAGCGGCGAGCTGTTTTTTCTGGTTCCAGACCCGGATGTGACGCTCACAGTTCCCTCCTATACGACAGATGCGGTGACGGTCACTTTTTATAATAGTGAAAACGGAAGCTTTTATTACCGCAGCGGCAGGGGCTTTGGCAGAACCGGGGAGATCAAGCCGGATCTGGCGGCGCCGGGCGTGGAGATCAGCACGGTAAACGGCCCCTACAGCGGCAGCTCTATGGCGGCTGCACTTACGGCAGGAGCCTGTGCGCAGCTGATGCAGTGGTGCGTTGCGGAGAACAATTACCCGAGAATTTCCGGAAGAGGAATCCAGACGTTTCTAAGCCGCGGTGCGCGGGAACAGACACAGGAAGAATACCCGAGCAGAAGATGGGGCTACGGACAACTGGACATGAGGAGGACATTTGATGAAATTGCAGGAAATTATCCGGAATAACTACAAATTTGCAGGAATCGCTGCAGCATCCTTCCTGATTGACGAGGGAATGAAAAATTACGTAGAAGAATACGACGTGCTGGATACGCCGAAGGAAATTTTAGATGGAAAGGCGGTTCTGCGGCGCTATCACAACAAGGGCGCATTTTTAAATTTCGGAGAACAAAAACGAAAGCTGGTGACATTGCTGTCCGTTCTTCTGACGGCGGCAGTGCTGGTGGTGTTTGTGCTGACGCTTGGAATGCGCGGGAAAAAGCTTTTGAAGGCCGGATTATCGCTTTTACTGGGCGGCGCTTTTTCTAATACCTACGACCGCGTGATGCGGGAATATGTTGTGGATTATGTCAGCCTGAAAACAGGAATCGCAGCGATCGATCGCGTGGTATTCAATCTGGCGGATCTTTGCATCCTGATCGGTACGATGGCGGTGGTGCTGGGTACGTGAGGAAGCTGAAAAATTGTTACTGTTCACACGCGCCATTCGCAAAAGCGCATCTTCGATGCTTTCCGCTGCTTTGCAGCTCTTTTTGCTCATAAAATGGCGCTCCCTTCGTACCCTTCTGCGTTCCGATTTTCGTGCAAGCACGGAATCGGAACGCAGAAGGGTACGAGTGAACTGTAAAAAAAAATCGCAATTTATAGTTGACAAAACAGGAGAGACTGATTATTATACACATAAACATAGCAAACAAATAGGTTTAAAGAAACGGCGCATATATGCACAGTTTCGGCAGCATCGGATATTTACAGAACCAAACGATTTGTGATATGATAAAGGCTGATGTGTGATGGTTCGGAAATCCGAACCTAATCCTGAAAAACCAGGCATCTGAGAGGATGCTGGGAAGGCAGAGTGATAAAAGTGGAACCAATGATACGGATTGCAGGCGTCAGTAAGACGTTTTCTGTCAAAGACAATAAGGTGGAAGCACTGAAAAATGTCAGTCTTGACATTGCAAAGGGTGATATTTACGGCATCATCGGTATGTCCGGCGCAGGCAAAAGCACGCTGGTACGATGCTTAAACTTCCTGGAACGGCCCACAGAGGGTACTGTTTATGTGGAGGGACAGGATCTTTCTACCCTGGATGCAAAACAGCTGCGACAGCTGCGCAAGCATGTTGCAATGATCTTTCAGAATTTTAATCTGCTGATGCAGCGGACGGTTCTGGATAATGTATGCTTCCCGATGGAAATTGCGGGCGTGGATAAAAAGACAGCCCGGGAAAAGGCAAGGGAATTTTTAAAGGTAGTAGAGCTTTCCGACAAAGAGAAAGCATATCCGGCACAGCTGTCCGGCGGACAGAAGCAGCGAGTAGCGATCGCAAGGGCGCTGGCAATGAACCCGACGATCCTGCTGTGTGATGAAGCGACCAGTGCCCTGGATCCTACTACGACAAAGTCAATTCTGGCTTTGTTAAAGGATATTAACGAAAAATACGGCATTACGATTGTGATCATAACACACTCCATGGAAGTTGTTCAGGAAATCTGTACCCATGTGGCAATCATTGATGCAGGAGAGCTGGCAGAAAATGGTACAGTGGCAGATGTTTTTGCAAGCCCCAAGTCCAGAGCTGCAAAGAAGCTGGTATTTCAAGGGGATCAGAAGGTGGCGATTATGAAGAGCCGCCGCTGCATCCGCATCGTATTTACGAAGAACTCTTCTTTCGAACCTGTGATTGCGAACATGGTTCTGGAATGCAGGGCGAGCGTCAATATTCTGATGGCGGATACCCAAGATATCGGCGGAATTGCAACCGGTCAGATGATTCTGCAGCTTCCGGAGGAAAATCAGACTGCAGACAAGATGATTGCTTATCTGAGAGAAAAAAATCTTACAGTAGAGGAGTTGAAGGATTATGTTGAGTAGCAAGGAAATTAGCATGCTGATCGAGGCTACCGGCACATCCGTCTATATGACGCTGGCCTCTACCCTGATGGCATATGTGATCGGTCTTCCGATCGGAATTTTACTGGTTGTATGCGCACCGGGCGGCTTGAAGCCAAAGGCTGTGCTGTATAAGATCCTGGATTTTATCGTAAATATTACGAGATCCATTCCGTTCCTGATTCTGATGCTGCTTGCAACGCCGCTGGCACGTCTGGTGACAGGCAAATCCTATGGCGCAAATGCGACAATCATTTCCCTGACACTGGCAGCAGCACCGTTTATTGCCCGTCTGGTGGAGTCTTCTCTTCTTGAGGTGGACAAGGGTGTGATTGAGGCGGCTCAGAGTATGGGTGCGAGCATCTGGCAGATTGTTTTTAAAGTGCTGATCGGAGAGGCGAGAGTTTCTCTGATCGTCGGTTCCACGATTGCACTGGGGACTGTGCTTGGCTATACTGCAATGTCCGGTGCCATCGGCGGCGGCGGTTTAGGAGATGTGGCGATCCGTTACGGCTATTCCAGATGGGATACCAAAATCCTTCTGGCGACGGTTGTACTGCTTGTTATTCTGATGCAGATCATTCAGATTGTCGGCAGCCGTTTATCCAAGAAACTGGACAGAAGACTGACCCATTGAGGGGCAGGATATTCTGTTTAGTCATAGAGTGGTTCCGGATACCAGAAAATCCGGCCGAGAGAGGAGAATATTATGAAAAGAAAAGTACTGGCACTGGCATGCACACTGGCACTGAGCGCAGGTCTGCTGGCAGGCTGCGGCAGCAGCACAGATACTGCTGCAGAAGCAGAGAGCACTGTAGCAGCTGTTGAAAGCACCGAAGCTGCAGAAGCAGAATCTACCGAGGCAGAAAGCACCGAGACTGCAGCAGAAGTGGAATCCAAAGGTACCATTACGGTAGCAGCAACTCCTGTTCCTCATGCAGAAATCCTGGAGGCAGCAAAAGATCTGATGGCTGCAGAAGGCTGGGATCTGGAAATCGTAGAATTTACCGATTACGTACAGCCTAACGAAGTAGTGGAGAGCGGCGATGTAGATGCAAACTACTTCCAGCACGTGAATTACTTAAATAGCTATAATGAAGAAAAAGGAACGCACCTTGCGATCGCAGGCAAGATCCATTACGAGCCTCTTGGTCTGTATCCCGGCAAGCAGAGCGACCTCGCTGCAATCACAGACGGCGCTGAAATCGCAGTTCCCAACGATACAACAAACTGTGCAAGAGCACTGCTGTTACTGGAGGCAGAGGGTCTGATCAAGCTGGATCCCGAAGCTGGTATCACCGCAACAGAGAATGACATCGTTGAGAATCCTCACAACATCAAGATCGTTCCTCTTGCAGCGGAGCAGGTAGCCCGTACTCTGGAAGATGTTGACTTCGGTGTTATCAACGGCAACTACGCTATGGAGGCTGGCCTGACCAGTGCAGATGCAGTTGCTCTGGAGTCTGCTGATTCCGAAGCAATCCAGCAGTATGTAAACGTGGTTGCAGTTAAGGAAGGCAACGAGAACAACGAAGGTGTACAGGCACTGGTAAAGATTCTGAAATCTGATGAGATCAAAGACTTCATCAACGAGAATTATAAGGGCAGCGTTGTTCCTTACGACGGAGAATAATTTCCGCGAAGGACAGCTTTGAACCTGTAAAAGCGATGAACGAAATGAAAGAATGGAATACGTTCGGTCTGCTGTGAAAACAGTGCCGATAGAAAACTGCCATCTGACGGGAAACTGCCGGGTGGCAGTTTTTTTATCGTATAGGAAACTTCGTTTCCATACGATAAAAATGCTCCGCGCACATTCTATCGTCCATGACAATTGTATGTTTGCAGAGCATGGATTCTATTGTTTTACCTGAAAGGTAAGATGTGATATAATGAGCACGAAAGAAAAACAAGCGACGCCGAAGGCGGCATTTGTTTTTCTTGTGCCATTAGAGAACGAGCAGCCTGCGTAGCAGGCGGTAAAGCGCGTCAGCGCGGGCTCGTGATATGATGAGCGCAAGTGAGCGGGAACAGGCGAAGCCTGCTCATCGCGAACGGCGAAGTTATTGAGTGAGCTATGCTCACGATATAATGAGCGCAAGAGAGCGGGAACAGGCACGATACTGCGAAAAATGTGCCAAAAGCGCGTAAGTGTGAGCAATTATAAACAAAAGCCTCAAAGTGCCATTGCTGGTAGAATTTGTAATTAGGAGACTGGAATGAAACGATTTTTAGGATGGTTGGATCGCTGTTGGTACCTGTTTTTGGCAGGCGGCTGTATCGGCGCAGAGCTGCTGGTATTTTTGATTTTTCGGGAGAACAGCTATTTTACAGTGCAGGATAACCTCGATCTGTTTGTCGCGCACTTTCAGGTACTGAGCCACTCAAACAGCTGGTTTGCACACGGCGCGACGGTTCCGATGCTGGGCGGCATCAGCCGGGACAGCCTGAGCAGCGAATGGAACCTATACAATATTTTGTATACATTTATGCCGGTATTTTGGGCGTACCTGACGGGGTATTTCTTGAAAATCCTGATCGGGACAGGCTCTTTTGTGCTGCTGGCAAAGGATGTCTATCAGAAAGCGTATCCGCGGTACCGGGGAATCGCCTGGGCGGCTGGGCTGTGCTATGGACTTCTGCCGCTGTTCCCGGCATATGGAATCGCGTTTGCATCGATTCCGCTCGCAGTGTTTATTTTACGGCGGATCTATCGGAAAGAGGGAAAATGGTGGTATGCACTGCTTTTTGTCTACCCGTTTTTATCGTATTTTTCCTACTTCGGATTTTTTCTGCTGGCGTATCTGGTGTGTGCGGTTGTGATTGTGTCGATTCGAGACAAAAAATTCTGCGGTCGTCTGGCAGTCGCTGTGCCGGTGCTGGCGGCTGGCTATGTTTGCTTTGAATATCGTCTGTTTGGACAGATGCTGTTTTCGGATGTCAAGACGATACGGGAAACGATGGTAGAGAGCAATTTGAACTTTTCTGAGGTACTCGGTCAGATCAGGGAAGCGTTTTTGACGCCGGTGTTCCATGCGGCTTCCGACCATGCAGTTTTCGTGCTGCCGGTGTGCGTAATTGTACTCGTCTGGCAGCTGGTGGCGGCAGTTCAGAAGAAAAATCTGAAAAAGTTCAAAAGCAGCGCGCTTTTGTGGGTGCTCTTGCTGATCATGTTCAATTGTCTGGTGTATGGATTGTACTTTCAGGGGGACTTCCGGGGATTGTTTGAAACGTTTCTGCCTCCATTAAAAGGTTTCCAGTTCAATCGAACCGTATTTTTCAATCCGTTTTTATGGTATGCAGCGCTGTTTCTGGCATTAAAAGTGCTCTACGATACCGGAAAGCTTTTCTGGAAACGGATCGCAAATCTGGCAGCGTGCATTGCAGCTGCAGTAATTTTGTTCACACCTGCGGTTTACAATGAATTTTACTGGACCTGCTATCATCAGGCGTACCGTGCAGTGAAGCATACAGAGGTCAATCTGTTGAACTTCCGGGAATACTACAGCACCGACCTGATGGAGGAGATCAAGGCGGATATCAATTATGATGGAGAATATGCGGCCGGCTACGGATTGAACACCGCTGTGCTGGAATACAGCGGAATTTCCACGCTGGACGGCTATCTCGGTTTTTACCCACAGAGCTATAAGGAAGAATTTACGAAGCTGATCTGGCCTGCCTATGAGAGAGTGCCACAATGGCAGACCTATTACGGGGAATGGGGCGCACGGGCCTACCTGTTTGCCGGGAGCGGCGAGAGTATTTACAATCCTTACCGCAATCAGGTGCTGTCGGATCACCATTTATATTTAGACAGTGAACAGTTTGTAAAAATGGGCGGAAAATATCTTTTTTCCCGTTATGAGCTGGATAATGCAGAAGAGTTGGGCTTCACACTGCGGGGGATTTATTCGAACGAAAGCGCGCCGTATACAATTTACCTGTACGAAATTTGACAAAGTATTTGATACATGATATGATTGTGAGTAATGACCGCAGAGAGCGGTGCTGACAGATAAGGATAAGGGGGACATGTAAAATGCCGATCAGAATCAGCAATTATGCTGGAAAATTTGGATGGAACGCGAGAAAATATTTTCCCAGACTGGCATCTGAACTTTACCTGAAGCTTCAGTTTACGACCAGAGGAAAGGTACAGCAGGACTATATCGACTATTTTCTGAATGCACCGGAAATTCCGCATCCGCATGTAGTAAACCTGGAGACAATCAATCGCTGCAACTCGACCTGCGAGTTCTGTACGGCGAATAAAAATGCAGAAAAGCGCCCCTACGCCCGCATGTCGGAGGAGCTTTACTACAGCATTATCGATCAGTTAAGGGACTGGAACTACAAGGGACATCTGACCCTGTACGGAAACAATGAGCCCTGGCTGGATACCAGAATCGTAGAGTTCCATAAATATGCAAGAAAACAGCTGCCGGACTGCTTTATCTTTATGTCCACGAACGGACTGATCCTGGACATCGATAAGGTAAAATCGATCATTCCGTATGTCAACCAGCTGATTATCAATAACTACTGTTTGGACATGAAGCTGCATGACAACATTCAGGAGATCTACGATTATGTCAATGCGCATCCGGATGAATTCAAGGATGTTGATATCCTGATTCAGATGCGCTATCTGAAAGAAGTCCTGACCAACCGTGCAGGCAGCGCACCGAACAAAAAGGCGACCAGCAAGATTATCAAAGAAACCTGCCTGATGCCGTTTACCGATATGTGGATCACACCCAACGGCAAGCTGGGTATCTGTTGCTGCGATAACTTTGAAGTGACGGATTTCGGTAACCTGAACAATATCGCGTTGAAGGACGCATGGAACAGTGCCCTGTACAAACGGCTGCGTACTGCAGTAAAGGACGGCAGACAGAACTGGGAGTTCTGTAAACACTGTGACTTTATCGACACGAAGCTGCGCACGGACATTGCGAAAGAAGCAATGAAAGAAGCAGGATACGGCAAATACGCGAAATAAACGTTGGTTCATGCGTAAAAGCAGCTGCGCAGCAGCAGAGCGCATCGAAGATGAAGCTTTGTAGATGACACGGGCGAACTGCACTGAAATTAAAAAGAAAAAACAGGCTGCAGCCTCTGACAGGAAACTATGTCAGAAAGGCTGCAGCCTGTTTTGGTTTTAGCAGGACGCAGAAACGGCGAAAGAAAACCGCTTTGCGCCTGGTTCTCTTTCGCCGTGTAATTCATGACAATAGAATGCTCGCAGAGCGTGCATTCTATTGTTCGTTTTTGTCTCAGTTTTTCGCTTCGTGATATTCTTTTTCTGTATTGACGTTCCAGATGTTGGAGCGGTCGCGGATACCGTTTACAATGTTGTGTACGACCTCGAAAGAGGTGCACATCGAATGGTCGATGTTGTTGTAACGGTGCTGACCGTTTCTGCCGACACAGTAGAGGTTGTCGATGCCGTTGAGCCAGTGGATCAGAGTATCGATTTCCTCGTAGGTGTCGAAGTAAGCGGGATAAGCTTTTTTAACAGATTCGGAATGCGTATCAAGCACGTCATCCTTGCTGTCGATCATGCCCATTTTGATGATCTCGTCCACAGCAAAGTCAGAAAACTCCTGATCGGACATATTCCAGAGCTTATCGCCTTCGTTGCAGAAGTATTCCAGACCGATCCATACGGTATGCTCGAGATCGACAACCATGTAAGGCGACCAGTTGTTGTAAATCTGGAAACGGCCGAGCTGTACGCTGCGGTCATGGACATAAACCCAGTTGTCCGGAACGATGTTGCCGATGGTTTTGATCTTGGTCTTATTTTCCAGATTGAGCTTGCGCACCAGAACGCCCAGTGTGCGGTAATCACGGTAAGGAAGTCCTGCCGCAATTTTGGCTTCTTTTTCCGGAACGTCGTTCATACCGCCGACGAGATCGCGGATCGGCATGGAGGAAATGAAGACGTCAGCTTCTTCGCGGATCTTCTTGCCATCCTGCTCGTAGGTCAGAGCGACGATGTGGTCGTTTGCATCTTTTTCCAGACCGACAACCTTGCAGCCCTTTAAGATTTTACCGCCCAGCTTTTCGATTTCGGAAGCGGTTACGTCCCACAGCTCGCCGGGACCGAGCTTGGGATAGCGGAAGGATTCGATCAGGGAGGTTTCTACCTGATGGGCTTTTTTGGTCGGTACGATTTTCCAGAGGATGTCTTTTAAAATCGCAATAATGGAAAGTCCCTTTACGCGCTGTGCACCCCAGCTGGGATCGATATCCCTGGGATGACGTCCCCAGAGGTTCTCGGTGTAGTGTTCAAAGAACATGGAATAGAGCTTTTTGCCGAAACGGTTAATATAGAAATCCTCGAGGGAGTTTTCCGGGCGTTTGTGGATCAGACTCGCGAGATAGCTGAAGCCGACCTGCATCGTCTGGAGAAAGCCCATGTTCATGAATAGCTCAGGCTTTAACTGAATCGGGTAATCGTAGAATTTCTGGTCAAAATAAATACGGGACACGCGGTTACGGTTTAGCATAACGCGGTCTTCTTTCTGGGGATCAGGACCGCCCTTTTCCAGCGGAACGTCGCGCTGCAGCATGATATCGTCCGCTGCGGGAGCCCCCTGCATGGGAAGCATCTGTTCCCACCATGCATTTACTTCCGGAACCTTGGAGAAAAAGCGGTGACCGCCCATATCCATACGGTTTCCTTTATAGTTGACGGTCTTGGAAATACCGCCCATATGAAAACTCTCTTCAAATACAGTTACTTCGTACTCATCGGACTGCTTTAACAGTTCGTATGCCGCGGTAAGGCCGGCAGGGCCCGCGCCGATGATAAAGGCTTTTTTCATGAAACAGGATTCCTTTCTCTGATCTTGTACTTTCGGTAAAACATTATAATGCGTCAATTATCTTTTATTGTAACATACATGCAGGCACTGTTCAAGCAGGAAATCAGACCGCAGTGGCAGTTCACCCGCGCCATTCGCAAAGCCGCGTCTTCGACGCTCTCCGCTGCTTCGCAGCTCATTTTTGCTCATAAGGCGGCGCTCCCTCTGTCCTTTCCTGCGGTCTGATTTTCATGCAAGCAGGAAATCAGACCGCAGGAAAGGACAGGTGAACTGGTGTATGATGTTAAGATCGTGCTAAAAACGTTAAAAAGGGGACGCAAAATACACAGGAAGTCGACAGGAGATTACAAAATGATGTATTTCAAATTCTTTTCGGAGGGAAAAAAGTTCTATATAATAAAAGAAGCAGTTTTGTATGACGCATAAAACTGCATGGGGATTGAGCCGAAGGCTCGTGATTTTGAGGATGTCCAAAATATGGACAGAAGGGAGATTGCATGAACAGCATCTTATTATCAACGCAGGAATGCGGCAGCCAGGAACTTCTTCAACTGACGGAAATGCTTTGTAGGGAACAGGATTTTCAGATCATTGTTTCAAGGGCGTTTCCCTTTATGGAAAAGGAAAGGAAAACAAAAACCGTAGAAAACAGGGCGGGCGATTTGTTGACAAAGCTCGGGTTTAAGGCGAATCTGAAGGGCGTTGTCTATTTGAAGGCAGCTGCGAGAATCGGTCTTGAGAACCGGGAAGAGCTGGAAGGGGTAACGAAACGACTATATCCAGCCATCGCAAAAGAATGTAGGACGAGCGCCGGCAGGGTAGAACATGCAATCCGGCATGCCATTCATACGAGCTGGGAAAAGGGAGATGTCAGACAGCAGCGCATGGTGTTTGGATACGACAGAGAAAGCGAAAACCGTCCGACAAACGCGGAGTTTATCGCGCGCATGATTGACTGCCTGGAACGGCAGGATCATCTCTTATATTCCTGATTCCTTCATTCGGAAAATCAGCTCTAATTTGATAAAAACGTTCAAAGGGGAACAGCGTTTGGCACAAGTTGCGCCAGAAACGGACTGTTCCCCTTTTATAGTGGACAGATATCCGCAGGTTTCGGGTTACGCTGCCTGGTCGGGGACGATACGTCAGGAACTATCCCCCAACCGGGCGGCAGCTTATGCTTCCTCACCCGATCCGATCTGCCAGCAGCATGTCGATCAGGCAGCGTGCAGCAGCGCCGAGAGGACGGCTGGGATCCCGCACGAGACAGATGTAGCGGTTCGGAATTTCCTCTGTAAGGGGAATCGAAACAATGCGTTTTTCAGAAAGTGCCTGCGCTGCCAGATCCTCCGGCATAAACGCAAGCCCCAGATTATGGCTGACAACAGGCAGCAGCAGGTCGGCACTGGCAAGCTCGATATCGTAGTTGAGGGGAAGTCCGTGGGCGGCAAAGAAGTTCTCATAAAACTGATGGGACATGGTTGCCTCCGTCAGACCGGCGAGAGGATACTGTATCAGCTCCTGCAGGGAGATGGGCTTATCCATGAGCGCAGAAAAACGGGGTCCGCCGACTAAAATGCTGCGAACGGGACGGAGCCGGACTGTGCTGTAAGGCTTTTCAATCTGCAGAGGGGTTGGAACAACAGCGACATCGGTTCGCCCTTCCTTTAAATCGGAAAGCATGTGGGCAGTGGTTCCGTTACTGATGCGGATTTTGACATCCGGATGCTCCTTCTGGAACAGCGCCAGCCGATCCAACAACAGGCAGTGGAGAGCGGTTTCGGTTGCTCCGACGCTGACTGCTCCACCGTGCAGGCCGAGGGAAAGCCCGAGCTCCTCTTCGCCTCGCAGGATGCGTTCACAGGCGGGAGCAACATATCGGTAAAGCATCTCGCCCTCCGGAGTCAGGGTGACGCCGTGACGGGAACGGATAAAAAGGCGGCAGCCCAGCTCGCTTTCTAAGTTCTGGATGCTCCGGGTCACGGACGGCTGGCTGGAAAGCAACATGGTAGCAGCACGCGTGAAGTTTTTATATTTGGCAACATAATAAAAGGTCCTGTAGTAATCAAAGCTTGCAGACATGGGAAATCCTCCTGGGATCGTGAAAAAAATCACAGATTTTATTCAAAAGCAGACATAAAAGCAATTCTGTAATACGTTTTTGGTATTACACACATATCAGATTTATATTTTTAAAAAAAGGGTAAATCTAGTATAATACGCACGGAGCAAATTGAAAAGCATTTATAACGTACATGCTCAAAACAGTAGAAAAGGAGGCATGTGAACATGGGGCAGTCCATTGAAGAAGTCTTAAACAGGCTTGTGGCTGTGGAAGACGCCGCACAGCAGATGCAGGATGCGGTGGATGCACAGAAAAAGGAACTCGCTGCTCAGATGGAAGAAAAGAAAAAACAGTTTGACAGTATGCTGGAGTTAAAGACAGAACAGAAGACCGAAGAACTGGAAGCAAACATGGAGCACGAGAAGGCAGCCGCGCTGGAAAAACTCCGGGAGGAAACGAAAAAGCAGCTTGCCGGAATGCAGCACAAGTATGATACAGAGCACGACAGGATTTCGGATGAAATTCTGCAGTCCATGATTAAGGATGTGAGCAGATGAGTTTATTTCGTTACAGCGGTCTGACAACGAAGGTACGGGCCATGAGCGGTGCGCTTTTGAGCAAAGAGGATTTTGACCAGATCAGCACCCTTGGCAATGTTCCTGAGGTTGTCGCATGGCTGAAAAAGAAGCCGTCCTATGGGAAGGTGCTCGGAAATGAAAATGAGAACACCATGCATAGAGGACAGGCGGAGGGAAGGATCAAACGTTCCTTCTACGCTGATTTTTCCAAGCTGTACCGGTTTTCCAACATGGAGCAGAGAAATTTCCTGGATACGTATTTCAGACGCTACGAAATCACCTGTTTAAAAAACATTGTACAGGCGATCCTGTCAGACAGCCCGACACTTGCGGATGTTTCCGATTATGAGGAAGCCTTTGCGAAGCATTCGGCATTTCCGTTAAAGAAGGCAGCGTCTGCAGATTCGATGGAGACACTGGTCAGCGTCCTTTCGGATACTCCTTACGGGGATGTGTTGCGTAAGGTGGCAGGCAGCGGGTCCACAACTCTGTTTGACTATGAATTTGCATTGGATATGTTTTATTTCAGGGATCTCTGGAAACGGGTCAGAAAAGAATTGAAAAAAGAAGACCGGGAAGCAGTGCTGGAATCGGTGGGTGTTACAATCGATACCCTGAATCTGCAGTGGATTTACCGTGCCAAACGCTATTACGGGATGAAAGCGGCAGATGTTTATGCCCTGATCATTCCGGTGCATTACCGGCTGAACCTGGAGCAGGTCAAACGAATGGCGGAGGCGGAGAGCACAGAAGAAATGTTGAACTTCGCAAAAGAAACCAGGTATGGAAAATATCTGCAGGAAATGGAAAAACCGAATCTGGAACGGGTCGGCAGTATGATCCAGGAAAACGTGCACCGTGCGCTGATGAGACAGAACCCCTATTCAGCTGCATGCCTGGAAGTCTATTTATATAGGAAAGAACAGGAAGTGCACAGGATCATCACGGCGATGGAATGCGTCAGATACGGTTTGCCGGCTGAAAAAATCAGAGAATACCTGGCATAAAGGAAGGTGCGGCAAAATTGATTGAAAAAATGAAATTTATCAGTGTGATCGGGCCAAAGGATCAGCTCGACACAGTAACCAGGCAGTATCTTTGCCGGTATGAGATACAGCTGGAAAATGCGATGGGCGAATTGAAGCATTTAAACAACATCACACCCAACGCAGAGTTGAACCCTTACCGGGAAGCAGCAGGAAGAGCAGCAGAGATTGCTGCGCTTTATGGAAGCAAAGCAACGGCAGTGAGAGACATGGATGTGGATACAGCCATGGAACGGATCACTGAAGTGCAGAGCAGAATTCAAAAGGCAGACAGAGAGACAGATGCACTGGAAAAGGAACTGAAAAAGGAGCGGGGACTGCTGGATGCGGTCAGCCCCTATCAGGAGCTGCATTTTGATATTTCCAGAATCCTTCACTTTAAAGAAGTAAGATTCCGTTTCGGCAGACTTCCAGTCGGCTACTATGAGCGTTTAAAAACCTACGCATACGACGATGCCTGCACGATTTTTGAAAAATGCAAGGAGACGGAGGATTATGTTTGGGGCGTTTATTTCGTTCCGGCGGCAGAAGCCAAAAAGGTGGATGCGATTTATGCTTCTCTCCATTTTGAACGGATTCATCTGGAGGATGCCTACGAGGGTACCGTTGATGAGGCCTGCCGGGAATTAAAGGAAAAAACAGATGCCCTGGAGCAGCAGATCACAGCAGTGAGAGCAGAGCTTGCAAAAGAATTAAATGGGATGTCTGAATCGATCTCTGCTGCAAGCAAGACCCTTGCGTATGAATCCAAGCTGTTTGATGTCCGCAAGCTGGCGGCATTTACCAAGGCGAAAAACGAAACCTTCTTCATCCTCTGTGGATGGATGGAAAACAAGGAGGCAGATCTGCTGAAAAAGGAGCTGGAAGAGGATCCGGATATTTTCTGTACACTGGAAGAAAATCCGGACAGAAGAGTTTCAATCCCTCCGACTCGTCTGAAAAACCCGAAGCTGATCAAGCCGTTCGAAATGTTTATCCAGATGTATGGCCTGCCGAACTATCAGGAATTTGACCCGACACTGTTCGTGGCGTTGTCCTATTCGATTATCTTCGGTGCAATGTTCGGTGATGCGGGACAGGGTCTGGTGCTGTTGATCGGCGGATATTTATTGTACCATTTTAAAAAGATCAACCTGGCAGCAGTTCTTTCGAGCTGCGGATTCTTCTCTACAATTTTCGGACTCCTCTATGGCAGTGTATTTGGTTTTGAGGACTGGATCCCGGCGCTGTGGTTGCGTCCGACGGAGGCAATGACGAATCTGCCGGTGATCGGAACACTCAACACCGTATTTGTTGTGTCGATCACCATCGGTATGGGACTGATTCTTCTGACGATGATCTTCCATATGATCAATTCCCTCAGGGAGAAAAAGCCCGGAGAAGCACTGTTTGATACGAACGGACTGGCTGGCTTTGTATTTTACGGTGCAGTTGTTGCAGTCATCATGCTGTTCATGACCGGACATACCATTCCGGCAGCAGGTGTTTTGGTTGTAATGTTTGTAGTACCGCTTTTGGTCATCGTATGCAAGGAACCGCTCAGTGCCCTTGTGGAAAAGAAAAAGTATCAGGATGAAAACGGACCGGTGATGTTCGTAGTGCAGGGCTTCTTCGAATTATTTGAAGTATGCTTAAGCTATTTTTCCAACACCCTGTCCTTTGTCCGTATCGGTGCATTTGCAGTCAGCCATGCGGCGATGATGCAGGTGGTTATGATGCTGGCAGGCGCAGAAAACGGACAGGCGCCCAACGTGATCGTTGTGATCGTCGGCAATCTGGTCGTAATGGGTATGGAAGGTCTGATCGTAGGCATTCAGGTACTCCGTTTACAGTATTATGAATTTTTCAGCCGCTTCTACAAAGGGGACGGCAGAAAATTTGAACCCTATTTATCAAAGGAAGAAAACATTTAAGGAGGTCATTTGTCATGACAAAAGTTTTATTATTCGCAGCACTTGTAGCTTGTATCGCAGTTCCGTTCCGTGTATTTGTAAAAGGGGAACAGACAAAGCACAGATATAAAACAACCCTGGCATTAAACGGCGTAATGTTCTTTGGACTGATGCTTTTTACCGGCGTTATGATGTTCTCCGGCAACGCATTTGCAGCAGAGACTGCTGAAACTGCAGCAGTTGCAGCAAGCAGCACAGCAACCGGCCTTGGTTATATTGCAGCCGCACTTTCCATCGGCATGTCCTGTATCGGTGGTGGTATTGCCGTAGCGAGTGCAGCAAGCGCAGCACTTGGTGCAATCAGTGAAGATTCCTCTATCCTCGGTAAGTCCCTGATCTTTGTAGGTCTGGCCGAAGGTGTCTGCCTGTATGGTCTGATCATCGCCTTCATGATCATTGGTAAGCTTTAATGAAAATGTATCTGATCAGCGACAACATTGATACCTGGACAGGAATGCGGCTGGCAGGAGTAGAAGGTGCGGTGGTCCACGAGAAACAGGAGCTGAAGGCAGAAATCGACAAGGTGCTTGCCGATAAGGAAATCGGCATCCTGCTTTTGACGGAAAAATTCGGAAAGGAATTTCCGGATATCATCGATCATATCAGGTTGGAGCGGAAGTTACCGCTGATTGTGGAAATCCCGGACAGACACGGCACAGGCCGTGCACCGGATTTCATCACATCTTATGTGAATGAAGCGATCGGAATCAATATCTGAAAAAGAGCTGCATAGGCGCAGCATCTTTTAGGAGATATTTCGGAGGAGACCATGACAATAGACGAAAAGCTGCAGCATTTTATGGATGTGACCACAGAAAAGGTCAATGCAGAAAATGCCAAACAGATGCAAGAATATGAGCAGGGACTGGAAAAGGTCTATGAGGATTACAAAGAGACGGCCCTGCGCAAATCCGAGCTTGCACTGAAGTTAAAAGAAGAAAGCTTAAAGAAGCAGATGAACGCAGATCTGGCAGCAGAACAGATCACGATCCGGGAACAGACCGGAAAGCTCCTGCGTGAGCTGGATGAAAAGCTTTCTTCCGAAGTAAAGGGAAAGCTGGAACGCTATATGGCGACCAGCGCATATGAAACCTATCTGGTAAATCAGGCGCGTGAAATTGTGAAATTTGCAGATGGAGATGACGTGACCGTTTATATCGATCCGGAGGATATCTGCCATAAGAGCGCGATCTCTGCCGGCGCAAATGTAGCCGTTACCGTGAGCGAATACAGCTTTGGCGGAGGCGTGCGTGCGGTAATTTCCAAACGCGGCATACTGATCGACCAGTCTTTTGATACGAAGCTGAAGGAAGCTTTTGATGGAAAGGAGGCGAGCCTTAGATGGAAAACTCGTTAAGCATTTATGGGATCAACGGCCCGCTGGTCACTGTCAAAGGTAAGACAGATTTAAAGATGAGCGAGATGGTATACGTCGGCAAAGAAAAGCTGGTCGGCGAAGTGATCCGTCTTTCTCCGGAGCTGGCGACGATTCAGGTATTTGAAGAGACCTCCGGCTTAAAGCCTGGAGAGCTGTTGTATCCGACGGGCGCAACACTTTCTGTTACCCTGGCACCCGGCATCGTGTCCAATATCTTTGATGGTATTGAGCGCCCCCTTGCCGAAATTGAGAAAAAATCCGGTAAATATATCGACAGAGGTTTCTCTATGGATTCTCTGGATACTCACAGGAAATGGCAGACGAAGCTGTGTGTAAAGCCCGGAGACAGAGTGTCCGGCGGTACGATTATTGCAGAGGTACCGGAAACTCCCGCCATTGTGCATAAGGTAATGGTGCCTCCCGACGTGGAGGGTATTGTGGAAACAGTTGTTCCGGATGGTGAGTATACGATCAACGATACGATCGTAACTCTGCTGTTAAAGGATGACAGCGTAAAAGAGCTGACCATGACCCAGAAATGGCCGATCCGTATTCCCAGACCGAATCAGAAACGACATCCGGCATCCCGTCCGCTTGTAACCGGACAGCGTATCCTGGATACCCTGTTCCCTATCGCAAAGGGCGGCACTGCGGCGATCCCCGGCGGCTTCGGTACCGGTAAGACCATGACCCAGCACGCGATCGCAAAATGGTCTGATGCAGATCTGATCGTTTATATCGGCTGCGGTGAGCGAGGAAACGAGATGACGGAGGTTCTGGAGGATTTCTCCAAGCTGATCGACCCCAAGTCCGGAAATCCCATGATGGACCGTACCGTTCTGATCGCCAATACCTCCAACATGCCGGTGGCTGCCCGTGAGGCGAGCATTTACACCGGTCTGACACTGGCAGAGTATTATCGTGATATGGGCTACCATGTAGCGATCATGGCAGATTCCACCTCCCGTTGGGCAGAGGCACTGCGTGAGCTGTCCGGACGTCTGGAAGAAATGCCGGCAGAGGAAGGCTTCCCGGCATATCTGGCGAGCCGTTTGTCTGCGTTCTATGAAAGAGCCGGTATGGTAGAAAACTTAAATGGAACTGAAGGAAGTGTTACGATCATCGGTGCGGTATCTCCGCAGGGCGGCGATTTTTCCGAGCCCGTTACCCAGAATACGAAGCGTTTCGTGCGCTGCTTCTGGGGACTGGATAAAAACCTGGCATATTCCCGTCATTTCCCTGCGATCAACTGGCTGACCAGCTACAGCGAATACCTGCCCGATCTGGCGAGCTGGTATGCAGATAATGTAGGCTCTGATTTTATTGATGACAGAAATCAGATGGTAGCGATCCTGAACCAGGAAAGCAGTCTGATGGAGATCGTAAAGCTGATCGGCAGCGACGTTTTGCCGGATGATCAGAAGCTGACTCTGGAAATCGCCAGAGTTATCCGTCTGGGCTTTTTGCAGCAGAACGCATTCCATCCGCAGGATACGTCTGTGCCCCTTGCAAAGCAGCAGAAGATGATGGAGACGATCCTGTATCTTTACGAGAAATCCAAAGCACTGGTATCCATGGGGATGCCCATGTCCGTGCTGAAGGAGGATAAAATTTTTGACCGGGTAATTTCCATTAAATACGATGTGGAAAATGACCGACTGGACAAATTTGATGATTACAAAAAGGCAATCGACAAGTTCTACGACGACGTGATTGCACGCAATGCATAATGGAGGGAAAAACGATGGCAATTGAATATTTGGGATTAAACAGTGTCAACGGCCCCTTCGTCGTGCTGGAGGGTGTCAAGGGCGCGGCTTATGATGAGATCGTGGAGATCGTTGCAGACGGTAAGGAAAAAAAGCTTGGCCGTATCGTAGAGATCAACGAGGACAAGGCGGTTGTACAGGTGTTTGAAGGCACAGATAACCTTTCCTTAAAAAATACCCATACCAGACTGACCGGACATCCGATGGAAATCGGGCTGACGGATCAGCTCCTTGGCAGAACCTTTAACGGTATCGGTGCCCCGATCGACAATCTTGGTGAAGTTGCAGCAGAAAAATATGCAGATGTAAACGGAAAACCGTTAAATCCGGTATCCAGAGAATATCCCCGTAACTATATCCGTACCGGTATTTCTGCGATCGACGGTCTGACGACCCTGATCCGCGGACAGAAGCTGCCGATTTTCTCCGGAAACGGTCTGCCTCATGACCAGCTGGCTGCACAGATCGTGCGTCAGGCATCTCTGGGGGATAACTCCGATGAGAAATTCGCAGTTGTATTTGCTGCGATGGGTGTAAAATATGATGTTGCAGAATATTTCCGCCATACCTTTGCGGAAAGCGGGGTATCCGATCACGTTGTCATGTTCCTGAACCTGGCAAATGACCCGGTTGTAGAACGTCTGATCACACCCAAGGTAGCGCTGACGGTAGCAGAATATCTGGCATTTGAGAAGCATATGCACATCCTTGTTATCCTGACGGATATGACCTCCTTTGCAGAGGCAATGCGTGAGGTTTCTTCGAGTAAGGGTGAAATCCCGTCCAGAAAAGGGTATCCGGGCTATCTGTATTCCGAGCTGGCGACGATTTATGAACGTGCGGGTATTGTAGAAGGAATCGACGGTTCCGTAACGCAGATCCCGATTCTGACCATGCCCAACGATGATATCACACACCCGATCCCCGACCTGACCGGTTATATTACAGAAGGGCAGATCGTTTTGGATCGTGCGCTGCATGGACAAGGGGTATACCCTCCGGTCAATGTACTGCCCAGTCTGTCCCGTCTGATGAAGGATGGTATCGGTGAGGGCTATACCAGAGCGGATCATCAGGCTGTCGCAAACCAGCTGTTTTCTTCTTACGCAAAGGTGGGCGATGCGAGAGCACTGGCGAGCGTTATCGGTGAAGATGAGTTGTCTGCGCTGGATAAAAAATACCTGGCATTCGGTAAAAAGTTCGAGAAATACTTCGTCGGTCAGCGGGAGGATGAAAACAGAACCATTATCGATACCCTGGAGATCGGCTGGAGCCTTTTGCGCATGCTGCCCAGAGAAGAGCTGGATCGTGTGGATACAAAGATCCTGGACGAGTATTATGACAAACAGGGTCGTGTACTGGAATAAGGAGCGTTATCTATGAATACAAACGCATTTCCCACAAAAGGTAACCTGATGCTGGCGAAAAACTCCCTGACGCTTGCAAAGCAGGGCTATGAGCTGATGGATAAAAAACGGAATATCCTGATCCGGGAGCTGATGAATCTGATCGAAGAGGCGAAAACGATCCAATCAGAGATTGACGCTACGTTTACGGAGGCATACCAGGCGCTTCAGCAGGCAAATATAGAGGTGGGCATTCATTCTGTGCAGGAAATTGCAAAGGCGATTCCTGCAGAGGATTCTGTGCGTATCAAAACCAGAAGCATCATGGGCACAGAGATCCCGCTGGTAAGCTGCGAGGAGGAGAAAAAAATCCCCTATTACGGCTTTTATAATTCCAGTGAGTCGGTGGATGCTGCCCGGGAAAGCTTTTTAAAGGTAAAGGATCTGACCGTCCGCCTGTCCATGGTGGAAAACTCCGCCTACCGTCTTGCAATGAATATCCGCAAGACGCAGAAGCGTGCAAACGCCCTGAAAAATATAACGATTCCATCTTATACGATTCTCGTAAAGGATA
>ULXQ01019975.1_pt1 | contig 174619 bp, 151 predicted proteins | sample 1961481 | NCBI WGS metagenome assembly ULXQ01 (sample SAMEA4835843, study PRJEB28245) | human gut metagenome | biome: gut microbiome; material: fecal sample | place: Denmark | collected 2008 | reverse complement strand
ACGCCGCAACGCTGCCAAGCGAAAGGAACTGGACGCAGCCGAAAAGCGGATTGCGGAGCTGTCCGCTATCTTCAAGCGGCTTTATGAGGACAGTGTGACTGGGCGTATTTCTGATGAACGCTTTGCGGAACTTTCCGCAGACTATGAAGCCGAACAGAAACAGGTCAAGAGCCGTGCCGCCGAACTGCAAGCGGAACTGGCAAAGGCACAGGAAGCCACGGTTAATGCGGAAAAGTTTATGAAAGTTGTCCGCAAGTACACCAGCTTTGAGGAATTGACCCATACCCTGCTGCGGGAGTTTATTGAAAAAATCGTTGTCCATGAGTGCAGCTATGACGAGAACGGCACACGCAGACAGGACATTGATATTTATTACAGCTTTGTCGGCAAGGTAGAACTTCCCGACGAATAATGCCCGACCTATCCGACACAGTAGCTAAGTGCCGGATAGGAACGGCAAAAAATTTTACACTTCTATTGCTTCTTTATCACACACAAATAAATAGTGCTTGCAATGAATCTGGTGGGCTCCCTGCTCATCACGGCGCTTCTGGTATTCCCTGCACTTTCGGCAATGAGAGTTATGTATAGTTTCAGGTCAGTGGTATTATATTCGGCTGTATTGTCAGTTGTGGGAACTTTGACCGGCATGCTGGTATCCATATTATTTTCAACACCGGTAGGATCTACGATCGTTGCATGCGATATGGTTATATTTGCATTTAACAGTATAGCAGGGAAAGTGATGAGGAGATAAGAATATGTATATGAATAGAAATAGAAGAATGCATGGATGCAGACACAGATTTAAGCGATTGATTATGTCAATATTGGTGCTGAGTATGTTGCTGACTGTCACAGGCTGTGGTGGAGCATCTCAGACTGCGGGCAGTCGTTTGAACACACAGAATGCAGTGGATAAGGTGCTTAATCAGAAAACAGGCGATGGTGATGTGGAAAGTAAGTCGTCAGTGGGAGCCACAACAGAGACGACGACCACAACAGAGACGACGATCACAACAGAGATGCAAACCACGACAGAGACAGAATCCGCATCTGTAACTGGGGCAACATCAGAACCTACATATGGGCAGGTCGTGAATGGAGACAGCTCAGTTATAGCACAATACAAATCTGAGGGTGTGGATGTGGACCTCACTCTTATGGGAAAAGATCTTATATATGCAACTGTATATCAGATGATGTCAAAACCTGAGGAATATGAGGGCAAGACGATAAGGATAGAAGGAAAGTATTATGCATCCTATTATCCAATAACCGACAAATATTATAATTATTGTCTCATAGCCGACGCTCTGGCATGCTGCAGTCAGGGACTTGAATTTGAACTTGGTGGAGGTGCAGTATATCCAGGCGATTACTCGGCGGACCAGAGTGAGGTGATCGTTACGGGAGTATTTGAAACCTACACAGAGGAGGCAGGACAGACATTTTATTACTGCAGGTTGAGAGATGCAGAATATCAACTGGTATCGACAGAGAATCAGTAGAGTATAAATTGCATAACATTTTTGGAATCCGGGCAGATCAAAGTGTCCGGATTTTTTGAGTAAAAAATATTCAGAATCAGGAGGAACATAGCTGCATCAAAACCAGGAATCACATAGAAAAATATGGCAAAATGACGCAAATATACTAAAAAGCATTAAAAATAGCTAAAAAATGATAAAATTACTTAAAAAAGAATTTGATATATTGTAAAAACTATGCTAATTTTGAATAAAGGTAAATATTCAGCCGTGCAGGATAAGAACAGCGGATTCGACATGCTTGCATGTAAGAATCAGGTGTTCTTATCCTGTGGTGACTCGAATAGAGTCACCGCCCCATACAATGAGCAAAATAGCTGCGCAGCAGCGAAAGAACACGGGAACCGTGCGGTTTTGCGAATGTATGGTCGGCTGAATACATTAAAATACACAGAAGGGATGTGATGAAGTGAAAGAGAAATACAAAGGCGTACAAAAACTCACAGACAATCCGTTCCTCAACCTCTATCATATAGATGCGGTTGACACGGCTGGAAAAGACTTCAATTATTACTTTGCTTCAAGGAATAAAGAGAACGACATCAAGATAAAGACCCACGATATAAAACCGGAAGGAATAGTTATATATGGAGTTAAGCTGGAAGATGAGCCGAAGCTGGTGCTCATAAGGCAGTACAGATACCCACTCGATGCGTATATATATGAACTTCCTGCAGGACTGGTGGACGGAGATGAGACTCCGGCGCAGGCAGCAGTCAGGGAGATGAAGGAAGAGACAGGGCTTACCCTTGATGTATATGAGGGCGGAGAAGAACTCTACAGAAGGCCATTCTATATGGGCCCGGGATTTACGGATGAGATGAGCAGTGCTGTATTTGGAACAGTTACAGGAACACCAAATCTTGACAGCAAGGAGAGCACAGAGGACATACAGGTCATACTCGCAGACCGAGGTGAGGTCAGAAGAATCCTGTCAGAGGAACAGGTGTCGCTCAGAGGAGCATACCTCATGACACATTTTCTGGCTGAGGGAGATCCACTAGAATTCCTGAGAAAATAGGAAGCGCTGAGCAGTGATTGCTCAAACAGCAGAACGTTCATAAAAGGGCATACTAAATGAGAAAAAAGAAGGAGAAGTAGAAAGATGAGTTACAGAGACACATATGATTTTTGGATGACAGATGATTATTTCGATGAGGATACCAAGAAGGAGCTTGCAGCCATAGCTGATGATGAGGCTGAGATCGAGGACAGATTCTATCGTGATCTTGTATTTGGAACTGGTGGACTCAGAGGTGTGATAGGCGCGGGAACCAACAGAATGAACTTCTACACCGTCCGCAAGGCTACACAGGGTCTTGCAAACTTCATTGTGAAGCAGAATGCGCAGGACAAGGGCGTGGCAATAGCATACGATTCAAGAAAGTATTCTCCAGAGTTTGCAGCAGAAGCAGCTCTCTGCCTGTGTGCAAATGGAATCAAGTCATATCTCTTTGAGTCACTCAGACCTACACCTGAGCTTTCATATGCAGTCAGAAAGCTTGGATGTACAGCAGGTATAGTTATAACAGCCAGCCACAATCCACCAGAGTACAACGGTTACAAGGTATACTGGGAGGATGGCGCGCAGATCACAGCTCCAAAGGACAGAGAGATCATCGCAGAGGTTAAGGCTGTAACAGATTTCCATACAGTAAAGACCATGGATAAGCAGGAGGCACTTGACAAGGGCCTTCTCACTATCATAGGTGCCGAGATAGATGACGCGTATATGGAGGAACTCAAGAAGCAGATCATTCATCCCGAGATCATCAAGGAGCAGTCAGAGAACATCAAGATCGTATACACACCGTTCCACGGAACCGGTCTTGTACCTGTAAAGAGAGTTCTGTCCGAGCTTGGTTTCAAAAACGTATACATTGTTCCTGAGCAGGAGCTTCCAGACCCTGAGTTCACAACGCTTGAGTATCCAAACCCAGAGGATCCAAAGGCATTTGAGCTTGCCCTCAAGCTGGCAAAGGAGAAGAATGCGGACATAGTTCTCGCTACAGATCCTGATGCAGACCGTCTTGGAATATACGCACTCGATACAAAGACAGGCAAGTATATGCCATTTACAGGAAATATGTCAGGACTTATAATCGCTGAATACCAGTTCAGAGAGAGAACAAAATGCGGTCTCATGCCAAAGAATCCGGCCATGGTCAAGACTATTGTAACCACAAATATGGCTGATCCACTGGCTGCAGATTACAATGTCAACCTCATCGAGGTTCTAACAGGCTTCAAGTTCATCGGTGAGCAGATCAAGTTCTTCGAGCAGAATAATTCATACAATTTCGTAATGGGTATGGAGGAGAGCTACGGATGTCTCGTTGGAACATACGCAAGAGACAAGGATGCTCCGGTTGCAGTTATGTGTCTCTGCGAGGCTGCTGCATACTGCAAGAGCCAGGGAATCACTCTGTGGGATCACATGCTTGATCTCTATGAGAAGTACGGATATTACAAGGAAGGCCTCTACACAATAACGCTCAAGGGTGTTACAGGAGCAGAGAAGATCCGCAAGATCATGTCCTCACTCAGAGCTGAGTCACTTACTCAGATCGATACACTCAAGGTTCTCAAGGTTCGTGATTACGAGAAGAACACGATCACAGACCTTGCCACCGGAGAGGTCACAGAGTCAGGACTTCCACAGTCCAACGTTCTCTACTACGACCTTGAGGATGGCGCATGGGCATGTGTACGTCCATCAGGAACAGAGCCAAAGATCAAGCTGTACTACGGAATCAAGGGAACAAGCCTTGATGATGCAGATGCAAAGCTTGAAGCTCTCCAGACAGCACTTGTTGAGAAGCTCAACAAGCTGGCAGAGTAGCATAAGTATAATATATAGCAAATACAAAAAAGCGCCGTCTGGTCTGGTGACCGGACGGCGCTTTGCTGTCCTTATACGATGACGTCGAACTGTATGTAGTCTCCCTGATCGGTATTTACCGTGTCGAGATATATTTTACCATTGTACTTGTCGGTCAGTTTTTTCAGGTTGTAGAGACCGTAACCATGGCCATGTCTGTCTCCGGTTTTGGTGGTATATCCCGGTGAGAACATATTCTGGCGGAATTCGTTGGTTTTGACGGAACCCTTGTTTCTTGTTCTTATTTCTATCTGGTTCTGCCTGCTGTCCAGGTACAGATATGCAGTGCCAAATGGGGCGGTCGATTTAAGCGCATTATCGATCAGTATACCGATGATCCTGATCAGTTCATACTCCGGCATTCGGCTCTTCAGATCCCTGGATGCCACCTGGACTACGAGCTCCTTCTGATCCTTCTGTGCCTCCGTGATCTTGCTGTACACAAATCCGGCTACAACGCTCAGGTTGATCTTGAGCAGATCACAAATGGCCTCTGTAAAGGAATAAAAAAGGTCGGTTATATTACAAGTCAATTGCAGAAAATATAATTCTTTTAGTTAATACCGCCATAATAAAACGGCTGCAATATACATCTGCGCAACAAAGTGATATAAATTGCAAGATTAAATATTGAATTTAAAAACTGCTTAATATATTATACAAATAACAATAAATTAGCTAAAAATAGCCTAATAAAATGAACGGAAGATAAATTGTGGATAGATAAAAAGGAAAAATCTGTGTGGCCTGTGAGGTCAGGAAAGGGGTAGAAGATGGACGCAAAGCAGAGATACGAGATGTGGCTTGGCAGCGATCAGGTAGATGATGTTACGAAGCAGGAGCTCGTAAACATAAAGGATAATGAAGCGGAGATTGAAGATAGATTTTACACAAACCTTGAGTTTGGAACAGGTGGACTTCGAGGCGTGATGGGAGCGGGAACGAACCGCATGAACATTTACACGGTTCGCATGGCAACACAGGGAATTGCTAACTACCTGGCGAAGATCGGAATATCAAAGCCATCGGCAGCGATAGCATTTGACAACAGGAATAATGCTTCTCTGTATGCTTTTGAGACTGCACTCTGCCTGTGCGCAAATGGCGTGAAGGTGTATCTGTTTGATGCGCTCCGCCCGACACCGGAGCTTTCATTTGCAGTGAGACATCTGCACTGCAATATCGGCGTGAATATAACGGCAAGCCACAATCCAAAGGAATACAACGGATATAAGGTTTACTGGGATGATGGAGCTCAGATAGTATCTCCGCAGGATAAGGAAATCATTGCAGAGGTCAATAAGATAGAAGATTTCTCCGTGGTTAAGACTATGGACAAGGGCGCTGCAATAGATGCAGGACTGTTGAATGTGATCGGTCAGGAGATTGACGACGCATATATAGGAGAGCTTCACAAGCTTGTCATGAATCCGGAGGAGATTCAGAAGGCGGGAGATCTGAAGATCGTATATTCTCCGCTTCACGGAACAGGCCTTAAGCCTGTTACAAGAGTTCTCAGCGAACTTGGTTTCAAGGATGTACATGTCGTTGAGGAACAGGCTGTTCAAGATGGTAATTTCCCAACTGTAAAGTCCCCAAATCCTGAGGGCGCAGAGGCGTATGCCCTGAGTCTTGAGCTGGCGAAGAAGGTCGGCGGAGAGCTGATTCTTGTCACAGACCCTGATGCGGATAGGCTTGGAATGTATGGATATGACAGCAAGAATAATGAGTATAAAGAATTTACGGGCAATATGTTCGGTGCGATCCTCTGTGATTACGTGCTGATGCAGAGATCCCAGAGCGGAAGACTGCCTGAGAATCCGGCGATTGTAACTACGGTTGTTATCACCAATATGGTCAAGGAGATATGTAAGAAGTACGACACTTTCTGTGACTGCAACAACCTGATCGGATTTAAGAATATAGCATCGAGAATGAGGGCTTATGAGCAGACTGGTGAACATAATTATGTGTTCGGGCTTGAAGATACATTTGGATGTCTGCCTGGTACATATGCAAGGGACAAGGACTCGGTTGGAACGCTGATGCTTCTCTGTGAGGCTGCGGCATACTACAAGAACCGTGGCATGACTCTGTGGGACAGAATGGTTGAATTGTGGCAGGAATATGGTTACTACAAAGAGAAGGTTCAGACCATGAAGTTTGACGGACGCGAGGGTGCTGCAAAGATACAGTCAATGATACAGACGCTGAGAGATAATCCGGTGCAGAAGGTCGGAACTTACAGCGTGGAGAAGATCTACGACTACAAGCTTGGAACAGAGACAGACGCAGCGACAGGCAAGTCCGAGGCGGCGGTGCTTCCAAAGTCCAACATGATATATTATCAGCTTGCGGATGGCGCATGGTTCCTTGTGAGACCTTCAGGCACAGAGCCGAAGATCAAGTTCTATCTCGGGGTAAAGGGAAACTCACAGGAGGATGCGGCAGAGCAGCTTGACGGGCTTGCGGTAAATGTGAAGGCGATGTTCTCGTAAAACGGGATGACTGGTAAGAAACGAAATGGCTGGCAAATAAATGTCAGCAGAAAATAGATTCGAAGATCGCGGTCGCGACTAAAAATAATTACAAGATGGAGGTAAAAAAGATGGGTTACATGGACGAATACAAGTTCTGGCTTGAGTCAGACTGCTTTGATGAGAAGACCAAGGAAGAGCTTAGAAGTATCGCAGATGATGACAAAGAGATCCAGGACAGATTCTACAAGAATCTGAAATTTGGAACCGGCGGAATGCGCGGAATCATGGGTGCTGGAACCAACAGAATGAATATATATACAGTTACAAAGGCTACACAGGGCCTTGCAGAATACATACTTGAGGTTGGCCCTGAGGCTGCTAAGAGAGGTGTAGTAATTGCACATGACTGCCGAAATATGTCAGCAGAGTTCACAGAGGCATCAGCTCTGTGTCTCAATGCAAATGGCATAAAGACTTATGTGTTTGATGCACTCCGCCCTACACCTGAACTGTCATTTGCAGTGAGAGAGCTTGGATGTATAGCCGGAATCGTGGTAACAGCAAGCCACAATCCACCTGAGTACAACGGCTATAAGGTGTACTGGGAGGACGGCAGCCAGATCGTATCCCCTCAGGATCAGGATATCCTGAAGCATGTGGCGGATGTAGAGAGATACGAGGATGTCAAGACCATGGACAAGGACAAGGCGGTTGCAGACGGTCTGTTCTGTATGGTTCCTGCAAGTGTTGATGAGAACTATTATCAGGCGCTCATAAAGCAGACCATCCACGGCGACATAATTCCGAAGGTTGCAGACGATATCAAGATAGTATACACACCACTTCATGGAACAGGAAATGTACCTGTAAGGGAAGTGCTCAAGAGACTTGGCTTCAAGCACGTATATGTTGTAGAGGAGCAGACTGTTCCTGACGGGGACTTCAGTACAGTCAAGTCACCAAATCCGGAGGAACCATCAGCATTTGCCATGGGAATAGAACTGGCAAAGAAGGTTGATGCGGACGTTATCATGGCCACAGATCCTGATGCAGACAGACTTGGAATATACGTCAAGGACAGCACGGGAATCTGGAAGGACACGGAATTTGCAGATGATCCGGCATATCCATATGTCCGATTCAATGCCAATATGACAGGTGCCCTGATAGCAGAATATGTATGCCGCGAGCAGAAGGCAGTCGGCAAGCTGCCGGCAAACGGAGCTATCTGTAACACGGTTGTCAGCACCAATCTTACAAAGGCGATAGCAGAGAATTACAAACTGAAATATATAGAGACACTTACCGGATTCAAGTACATAGGTGAGCAGATACTTCTCTTTGAGAAGAACAACACATACAAGTTCATCTTCGGAATGGAGGAGAGCTTTGGATGTTTGGTAGGAGACTACACTCGTGACAAGGACGCCTGCGCAGCCGTTGTCATTTTATGTGAAATAGCAGCATTTTATAAGCTGCAGGGAGAAACCATCTGTAATGCCATGGAAGAGGTTTACCGCAAATATGGCTATTACTTTGAAGGTGCGTTTGGGATAACTCTAAAGGGTGTAGATGGTGCAGCACAGATTAAGGAGATGATGGAGAACTTCAGAAACCATCCACTTACGACCTTTGCAGGTATCAAGGTTATCGGCATGAGGGACTATGTGAGCGGAATCCGCAAGCCGCTTGATGGCGAGGAGGAGAATATGGGCCTTCCAAAGTCGAACGTGCTGTACTATGAGCTGGAAAATAATGCGTGGTTCGCGGTTAGGCCTTCCGGAAATGAACCAAAGATCAAATTCTACTTTGGCGTGAATGAAAACAGCCTAAAAAATGCCATGTCAAAGATAGACGAGATGAAAGCATGTGTGCAGGAGCTTGTTAAATAAACAATCACAAAGTATGGCAGAATTTACTGCCGAAAAATAAAAACATTCCTTCCATATACTACAAAAATTAACATACGAATGCACTTTCCAGCCAATGCGCTGAACAAGAGGGATCTCGGCTTTGAGGCTGAGGTCCCTTTTGTAAAAGTAAAATATAGTTAAAAATGCTAAAAACCTGTTTAAAAATTAACTAAAAAATGCTACAATGTATAAAGTAACGGCAGTGTGTGGCAAACGCGTATAGGAGTAGTATAGGAGATTATATGCCAGAAAAAGAAATAGAAATAGAAAAAGAAATAAAAAAAGAGAGAGAAATAGAAAAGAAAAATATAAAAAGTATCGCTGGACATATCATCGATGAGAAAACCGATGAAAAAGAGAAACGAGAGCCGGAGAGTGTCTTGGATGTGGATGAGCATATGTCTGAGAAACAGAAGTTCAGTCTTATGAACAAACAGCAGAAAAGGGAATATATACTGGAGTATTATGCCCCGAAGGCTCTATTTGCACTTGTTGTTGTTGGCATAGTTGTATTCCTTGTCGTAAAACATTTTACGGCGGAATCTGCTGCACTCAACATCCTTGCGGTCAACACTACACAACAGGAATCTGCGGCGAATGACAAGGCATACTATGAGGAATTCCTCAGTGAAAATGGCCTTGATGCGGAGAAGGAATATGTCAGCATAAGTACAGGGATCGGCGTATCAACTGATCCGAATGATGCCATGAGTCAGGATAGTCTACAGCTTATACAGAACAAATTCATGGCGAATGCGGTGGACGTGTTCTTTGCCGACACAGACCTTGTCATGAGTTTTGGAGAGTTCGGATATATGCAGGATCTTGATAAGGTGCTGACTGATGAACTGAAAGAAAAGTATAAAGATTCGTTTGTGTATGCAACGGTTATTGAAACGGGTGAGAAGATACCTGTCGGAATAAAGATCGGTGATAATTCCTGGGTGAAGGATACCGGTTGGTATGAAATGGATGTTGCAGTGGGATTTGGTGAGAATGCCAAGAATATGGATCTTGCACTTGAATTTCTTGAATACATAAGCAGAGAGTGATACCCATAAATAAAACGAGGAGACTATAGATACATATGAGCATAAGATATGATGAGGCAAACAGAATATTTGAACTTGATACGAGAAACACGAGTTACCGGATCGGAATCGTCGATGAAGAGGGGTTTGTCGGACATATATATTATGGACAGAAGATTCGTCCGCAGAAATGTGATCAGTTTTTGAGAACGTGTGAGGCTCCTTTTGTTCCGTCCAAGAATAACAGGGAGAGATGTTCATTTATGGATACATTTCCGACAGAGTATTCCGGAAATGGAATAGGAGACTACAGGGAGAGTTGTATTGCAGTAAAGACTGCAAATGGCAGCAGAACCGTTGATCTGAAATTTGTGGATTACGATATTGTAAATGGAAAACCGGGGATTAGTGGCCTTCCGGCATCATTTGCGGGAGAAGAGGAGGTTCAGACTCTCGTTGTCCATATGATGGATGGGGGATGTGGCATTGATGTTGACCTGATATATTCTGTGTTTGAGGATGAGAATGTTATAACCAGAAGTGTGAGCGTGAAAAATGCAGGTGATAGGGATATCAGGCTCACAAAGGTATATTCTGCATGTATAGACATGGATGACGAGGATTTTGAGATGCTTACTCTTCATGGCTCATGGGCCAGGGAGAGACAGATCGAGAGACGCCCGATAGCTTATGGCAAGCAGAGTGTAAGCTCTCTCCGTGGTGAGTCATCCCACCAGGACCATCCGTTTATGGCATGGATGACAAAGGGGACAGATCAGACTACGGGTGATGTATATGGAATGCATTTTGTGTACTCGGGTAACTTCATCGCACAGATAGAGAAATCACAGTTTGATTCCATACGCGCAGTCATGGGCATACATTCAGAGGGATTTGAGTGGTGGCTCACGCCTGGAGAGACGTTTACAGCGCCTGAGGTTGTGCTTACATACAGCCATGATGGACTTGGACAGATGACTAGAAATCTTCATGATTTTTACAGATGCCACATGATAAGGAGCAGATATCTTCACCAGAAGAGACCTGTCCTCATCAACAACTGGGAGGCTACATATTTTGACTTTGATACCGATAAGCTCCTTGCGATAGCAAAGAGTGCGGCAGAACATGGAATAGAGATGCTGGTCATGGATGATGGCTGGTTTGGACATAGAAATGATGATGCCACAAGTCTTGGAGACTGGTTTGTAAATGAAAACAAGATCAAGGGCGGTTTGAAACATCTTGTTGATGAGGTGAATAAGCTGGGGCTGAAATTTGGAATATGGATGGAGCCTGAAATGATTTCCCCTGATTCTGAACTTTACAGAAAGCATCCCGACTGGGCGTTTGCGGTTCCGGAGAGAACGGCTACATTATCGCGAAATCAGTACGTGCTTGATCTCTCGAGAAAAGAAGTTAGAGACTACGTGTATGAATGTGTGCATAACGTGATCTCATCAGCAAATATTGAGTATGTTAAGTGGGATATGAACAGACAGCTCACGGATATCGGCAGCGTAGAATTCACCGGAGACAGGCAGGGAGAATTGGCTCACAGGTATGTGCTTGGAGTATATGAGCTGCAAGAGCGCCTTGTTAACGATTTCCCGGATCTTTTGCTTGAGAACTGCTCGGGCGGTGGTGCAAGATTTGACCCTGGCATGCTTTACTACAGTCCGCAGATATGGTGCTCCGATGACACGGATGCCATAGAGAGACTTTCTATACAGGAGGGAACGGAACTGATATATCCGCTTTCGACCATGGGCGCCCATGTGTCGGATTGCCCTAATCACACAGTTGGAAGGAGTACACCTTTTATGACCAGGGCACATGTGGCTCTAGCGGGAACATTTGGCTATGAACTCGATATCACAAAAATAAGTGAAGAAGAACGTGCGATGATCCCTGAGCAGGTGTCTATGTATCATAAATATAATGATCTTGTAAGGGAGGGTGATTATTATAGGGTTGCATCGTACAGGGAAAATGGACTGTATGATTGCTGGATGGTTGTTGCAAAGGATAAGAGTGAGGCGTTGGTGACTTACGTTCAGGTGCTTGGAAGACCTAACGTACACAGTAGAAAGATAAAACTTTTAGGGCTTGACGTGGCTACAGATTACAGACTTGACGGAACGGAGAAAGTGTATGGGGGAGATCTCCTCATGAATGCCGGAATGCTCATTGAAACTATGCGTGGAGATTATATGAGCAGACTGTATCACTTTGTACTTGACAATAGTTTAACCTAAAAATAAAATAAAAATTAAGTTATTTAACCACGTGAAAAAATAAAGTGAGAAGGACTAGTTATGGCAAAATCAGTAAAATTGGGAGACATAGCTGCCATTGTTGGCGTGAGTACCGTGACGGTCTCAAAGGCACTTTCAGATCAGAAGGGTGTCAGCGAGGAGCTCAGAGCACAGATCAAACAATTGGCAGATGAGATGGGATACCAGTCACCATCTGAGATCAGAAAGAAGACGGCAAAGAAAAAGTATAATATTGGTGTTCTCATTCAAGAGATATATCTTGGAAAGTATCCGTCGTTCTATTGGCAGTTATATCAGGTGCTTAACAAAAAGGCGGTGGCAAGAGGCTGCTTTACTATGCTGGAGTTTGTTTCCAGAGATAGTGTATTGAACGCTGAGATGCCTATGCTCTTGGAGGACGACAAGGTTGATGGAATAGTTGTTGTAGGTTCCATGGGTAAGGAATACCTGGAAAAGCTGGAGAAGACAGCCAAGGTTCCTGTAGAATATGTGGATTACTATGACAATTCGAGACCGATAGACACGGTTATAGCAAACAGTTTCTATGGAAGCTATATGCTGACTAATTATCTGTATGATATGGGACATAGAGATATTGCATATGTTGGCACGATAGGTTCAACGAACAGTATAACTGACAGATATTTGGGCTATATAAAGTCTTTGTTGGAGCATGATATTCCGCTCAGAGAAGACTGGGTTATTCCGGACAGAGATGTGAAGACGGGTCAGTTTGACGAGGAGAACTGTTTTAAACTTCCAAAGAATATGCCTACAGCGTTTGTGTGCAACTGTGATCTTGCGGCAGCTACGCTCATAAAGATACTCAATGCTGCGGGCTACAGAGTTCCTGAGGATGTGTCCGTTGTGGGGTTTGATAATTACATGTATCCTGGAAGCTGCGATATAGGCGTGACCACATACGAGATCAATATGCAGGAGATGGCAGAGAGAACCATGCATAAGATTATAAAAAAGATATCCAACGAAAAATATACTGATGGCATATTTGTCGTGGATGGACGAATCGTGGTAAAGGATAGCGTTGCCAGAATAGAACGATAATAAAACTACATATCAATTGTAATGCAAATCGGAAATAGACACCGGTGCAGCCTGCTTGAAAGACAGCGGAGTTGTACCGGTGTCTTTTTTGAACAGATTTATAAAATGGTTTGTGTTCTCGATTCCAACCTGGGATCCGACCTCGTGGACGGACAGATCTGTTGTGAGAAGGAGCCTTTTGGCAGCATCGATCCTGCGACTGTTGAGATAGCGCATAGGTGATTCACCGAAGTGAAATGAAAATTCTCTGCATATCCTGTATCTGCTGATCCTGTAAGTTGCCTCGAGGTCATCAAGCGACATCGGTTCGGCGTAGTTTGTATCCATCTGATTCTTTATCGATAAAAGATAAGAAGGCACACAATCCATCTTCTTGGATGAGTTTTCAATAAATACACATAATTCGGTCAGGATATCATTAAACCATTTGGAAATTCTAAAAATATCGGTGGCAGACAACTCCCCCTGGAGTCTGCTTATCAGTGAAAGATGGCTCCAGAGTACAGAGGCTCCGGCAGAGTCCTTTTTATAATATATGGATTCGGGGAGAAACTCGTGATACAGGCGAAGTGGAGCTCCGAGGATGAATGCCTCGTAGAAACGACACTTGCCGTTCGTGGTGTATGTTATTTCTGATCCTGCCTCAAAAAGCGCGGCTGTATTCTTGGAATATGATGATTTGCTGCTGCCCGATGTTACTGTAAGAGTTCCTTCATATATATAGAAGAAATGGTAACACGGAATGAAAGAGAAGGTATAACTGCATGAATAAGCAAAAGAAATATCGCCGTTGGCCAGAAGATGAATCAGGCCATCGTTAATCATTGATTCTTCATATGTAAAGAACGCACTGTGGAATCTTGCGTTCTCAATATCTTTCTGAATATTGTAACCTGACAGTACAGTGCAGGAAATTAATTCTTTAGCTAACATGCAAACCACCTCCTATCCATAATAATACAATTATTAAACAATCATCACAAGCTAAAAGCGATATAAATTAGTGACTAATTAGCTAAAAAAACAATAAAATGCTAATTAAAGATAAAAATATATAGATAAAATGTCTATATGATATTGAAAAAAAATAGTGATAATGGTAAAATTAACGAAAAGTACAAAATACTGTGATTAAAAACAAAAATGAGTGATGACTAAAAAGTAAATTAATGTATACTTAATATAAAGTTAAAAACAAAGAAGGTTTTAAGGAGGACAAAACTATGAAATCAAAGCGTATTGCATGTATCGCAATGGCTGGTCTTATGGCAGCATCACTTGCAGGTTGTGGAGGCTCAGACAGCGATAACAAGGACACAACAGAGGCAACAAAGGCTGCCACAGAGGCAGCAGGAAGTGATTCAGCAGATGACACAACAGCTGATGCTGAGGGAATCAAGTCATATGCAGACATCCAGTTAGGAACAGACTTCACAGATCTTTCAGCGGAGATCAAGTTCTACAACAACAGAACTGATATGGACTCAGATGACTACGGCGGAAAGAACTGGAAGCAGTATCTTGAGGACTTCAACAAGGAGTATCCAAACATCAAGGTTGATGTCATCACAGATACAAACTATGCAGAAGATGCTCTTACACATCTTCAGTCAGGAAACTACGAGACAGTAATGTGTATCCCAGCAGTTGACATGGCAGACCTTTCAACATATTTCATGTCATATGGCGATTATGATACAATGAGCAGTCTTGTAAATTACTCAAACAGATGGCTGTATCAGGGTCAGGTATATGGTGTACCTCTTGCAGCTACAACACAGGGTATCGTATACAACAAGAAGGTATTTGCTGATGCAGGTGTGACAGACGTACCTAAGACACCAGAGGAGTTCATTGCGGCACTCAAGGCAATCAAGGATAAGAATCCGGATTGTATTCCACTTTACACAAACTATGCAGCAGGCTGGACAATGGGAGCATGGGATGATTATATCGCGATCACAGCAACAGGCGATGCTACATACAAGAACCAGAAGTTAGCCCATACAAAGGATCCATTCAAGAACTATGGCGACGATACACATGCTTATGCAGTATATAAGATCCTTTACGATGCAGTATCACAGGGACTTACAGAGGATGATTACTCAACAACAGATTGGGAGTCATGTAAGGGAATGATCAACAACGGCGAGATCGGATGTATGGTACTTGGTTCATGGGCATACCCACAGATGGAAGCAGGCGGACCTAACGCAGACGATATAGGATACATTCCTTTCCCTATCTCAGTAAATGGTAAGCAGTACGCTTCATCAGGTGCAGATTACTGCTTCGGTATCAACGTAAACGCTTCAGATGATGAGAAACAGGCAGCTCTTGTATTTGTTAAGTGGATGACAGAGAAGTCAGGATATGCTTACAACGAGGATTCACTTGCAATTGTTCCTGGTTCAGAGTCAAAGATCTCATTCGACGGTGTTGACTTCGTTGCAGACGAGCCAGCTCTTGAGGGCGAGGAGGATTACCTCAATCAGCTCAATTCAGAGTCAGAGCTTAACGTAAGCAATGGTGGTAACGACAAGATCCAGGCCATCATCGAGCATGCTGCAAACGGCGACATGTCATTCGACGATATCATGGCTGAGTGGAACCAGAAGTGGTCAGATGCTCAGGAGTCATTAGGAATCGAAGTTACTGAGAAGTAATAAAGATTTCAATATAAATAAGTAAGAATAAGCTACAGACCGGGGCGGGGGTTGCCCGCCCCGGTTTATTTTGAGAAAAATGTCATCAAACGAGTATTTGATGACAGGCTACCAGCAGTGTAGCTCATGATTATAAAAAGGCGGTGGAATGAGTATGGCTAACAAAAAACAATCCGGCTTTGGTAAATGGGCGTCAAGCAGGAAGGGGCAGCAGGTTATAATATGCGCAGCCTTCGCAATTATCCCATTGCTTTTGCTATTAGTATTTACATATATACCATTCGGAGAGATGGTTAAATTTAGTTTCTACAAGATGAAATATACGACGCCTGTAGAAAAGAGAGAATTCGTAGGATTAGCAAATTATATCGATGTGTTCACAAGAAAAGACTGTTTCGGTGCATTAAAGCTCAGTTTGTATTACATCGTAGGAGCACTTGTACAGTTAGTGCTTGCACTTTTCCTTGCAACTCTTCTGAGTTTCAAAGTAAAAGGTGGTAACCTTTTCAAGGGATTTATTTTCTTCCCTTATCTTATCAGTGGTATCGCTGTAGGTTTCATTTTCAAATTCTTCTTCACAAGAGGATTCGTGTTTGACTCAATCCTTCAGTTGTGTGGATTTAGCTTAGACAACCTTCCATACTGGCTCAAAGACCAGAGTGTCAACAACTGGACACTGGTTTCAACCTCGGTCTGGAGATACCTTGGACAGATGATGGTTCTCTTCATTGGAGCTATCATGTCGGTAGATGCAGAACTTTATGAGGCGGCAGAGCTTGATGGTGCAAATAAATTCCAGCAGTTTAGATATATCATACTGCCAAGTATCAAGACAATCGTTACATTAAATGTAATTTTAGCGATAACAGGATCACTCAGTGCTTTCGAGCAGCCTTTCGTTATCACAACAGGTGCAAACGGAACAGGTACTTACTTCATCATTATGAACAAGATAGCACATACAAGCCAGAAGGTCGGTCTTGCTTCAGCAATGGCCGTTGTACTTCTCCTTATCATACTTATATGTGCTGCGCTTCAGAAGCTGTTCTTTGAGTACATCTTCAAGGATTCAAGCTCAGATGATGAGAGTTATAAGGCAAAGAAGCTTCGCAAGAAACAGGAGAGAGATACCAAGAAATACGTGAAGCAGATGGCTGCTTCTGCGAAGGGGGGCAAGTAACATGGCAAGAGGAAAGACAGATGTGCCAGGCATAGCACCAATAAAAGAAAAACGAACCGTTGGATATTATGTAAGAGGTTTCCTCAAGTACTTTGTACTCATATTCTTCTCACTGTGTGCGGTTGTACCTCTTATATCATGTGTTACAACAGCTTTCAAGACAACAGATGAGTATAAGGCTACTTCAGTAATGGAACTTCCTGAAAGCTTTCTGAACTTCAGCAACTTTGTAAAGGCATTCACGACTGCCAACATGGGACGTGCATTCCTCAACTCAGTAATAGTCATGGTATGCGTACTTATCGTGTCAGTTGTAATAGGAACACAGCTTGCATATGTGCTTAACAGATTCAAGTTCCCGGGAAACGGCTTTATCAGAACACTTTTCCTTGTGGCATCATTGCTCCCTGCAGTTGCTATGCAGGTTACAGTCTACAACATCATGGGTGATCTGAGATTCATAGATCACTTATATGGTTACATTATCATGAGCTGTGGTACAGATGTTATCTCGATCTACATCTTTATACAGTTTATGGAGAACATATCAGTATCTCTTGACGAGTCAGCTATCGTGGATGGTGCATCATACTGGACCATCTACTGGAAGATCATACTTCCACTTCTCAAGCCGGCTATCGTTACTGCTTGTATACTGAAAGGCGTTGTAATCTATAACGAGTACTACGCTGCAAACCTTTACCTCATAAGCCCGGAGATCAAGACAATGGCTATCTCACTTTACAAGTTCGTAGGACCTATGGGCAGCCAGTACAACCTGATATGTGCAGGTGTTATCATATCGATCATACCGGCACTTATAGTATTCATCTGCTGTCAGAAACAGATCTACAGTGGTATTACACAGGGTGCTGTAAAGGGTTAATAATTTATTAGAAGAAGAGAGTTCATGAATATGAGAAATGAAATTCAAAAAGAATTAATAGATGCTATCATCCCATTCTGGGAGGCCCTGAGGGATGATGAGTACGGCGGATTTTATGGGTATATGGATTATGACCTCAACCTTGATAAAAAGGCTGAGAAGGGTTGTATTCTTAACAGTAGAATTACCTGGTTCTTCGCAAGTGCGTATAAGGCACTCAAGGACCCGAAGCTTCTAGATGAGGCTGCTCATGGATATGAATTTCTGAAAGAATATTGTATAGACAGGGAATATGGCGGAATATATTGGTCCATGAATTACGATGGTTCACCCAAAGATACGACAAAACACACATACAATCAGGCATTTAGTATATATGCCTTATCCGCCTATTACGAAGCTTCCGGTGATTCGGAAGCTTTGGACCTGGCCCTGCAGCTTTTCCATACAATAGAAGAGAAATGTACTGACGAAGGTGGCTATCTCGAGGCATTTACAAGAGAGTTCAAGCCAGAGTCAAATGATAAGCTTTCTGAGAATGGTGTTCTCGCAGAGAGAACAATGAACACACTGCTCCATGCACTTGAGGCTTACACAGAACTTTATAAGGTATCCAAGGATTCCAAGGTAAAGGAGCGCCTGAAATGGCTGCTCGATGTATTTGCTGATAAGGTATACAATCCGGAGCTTAAGAGACAGGAAGTGTTCTTTGATAAGGATTATAACTCTCTGATCGATCTGTACTCATACGGACATGACATTGAGACATCATGGCTCCTGGATAGGGCGACCGAGGTGCTTGGAGAGGCAGAGTACACAGAGAAGATTACAAAGATAACAGATATCCTTGCAGAGCAGATATATGAGATTGCTTTCGATGGACATTCAGTTCTGACAGAATGTGAAAAGGGCGTGCCATACACGGTAAGAGTATGGTGGGTTCAGGCAGAATCAATAGTAGGATTCATAAATGCTTATCAAAAGTCGGGTGATAAGAAGTATTACGAGGCTGCTGAGAAGGTGTGGGAGTATATAAAGGAATACTTCATAGACAAGAGACCGGGATCAGAGTGGTTCTGGGATCTGAATGCGGATGGAACACCAAGAGTCGGACGTCCTATAGTTGAGCCATGGAAGTGCCCATACCACAACGGCAGAATGTGCCTTGAGATTATGAACAGACTCGCTGACGGCAAATAAATAGCATTCAATTGCTTTCAAATTATAAGGAGAATGCCTAAATGATGAATGAGAAATATTATGTAGAGCTTGACAAACTGAACAAGCTTCTTGAGAGAAAGAATAAGAAGACAGATTTCTATAATGGAATCTATGACAGATATGAGTACCCTGTACTCACAAGAGAGATGATACCTCTCACATGGAGATATGACTTAAACCCTGAGACAAATCCATACTTCATTGAGCGTCTCGGAGTTAACGCTGTCATGAACTCAGGTGCTATCTACCTGAACGGCAAGTATTATCTTGTCGCAAGAATAGAGGGAAATGACAGAAAGTCATTCTTCGGCGTAGCTGAGAGTGACAACGGTATCGATGGATTCCGTTTCTGGGATTATCCAATCCTTCTGGATGATGTATGTCCTGAGGAAACAAATGTATATGATATGAGACTGACACAGCACGAGGATGGATGGATCTACGGTGTGTTCTGTTCAGAGAGCAAGGATACAACTGTAAATGACCTCTCAGCAGCAGTTGCAGCAGCAGGTATCGTGAGAACAAAGGATTTAAAGCACTGGGAGCGCCTTGACAACCTCAAGACTCTTCGTTCCCCACAGCAGAGAAATGTTGTACTTCACCCTGAATTTGTGGATGGCAAGTACGCATTCTATACACGTCCAATGGATGATTTCATCGAGACAGGAAGCGGCAGCGGAATAGGATTCGGTCTCTGTGATGATATAGAGCATGCGGTTATAGACGAGGAGAAGATGACAAGTCTTCGTAAGTACCACACTATAACAGAGGCAAAGAACGGTGCAGGTGCACCTCCAATAAAGACAGACAAGGGCTGGATCCACATCGCACATGGTGTGAGAAACACAGCTGCCGGTCTTAGATATGTACTCTACGCATTTGCAACAGACCTCAATGATCCTTCAAAGGTTATCGCTGAGCCATCAGGAATGCTCATCGGACCTCGTGGTGAGGAGAGAGTCGGCGATGTATCCAACGTTGTATTCACAAATGGCGCCATCGTAAACGAGAACAACGAAGTGTTCATCTACTACGCATCAAGCGATACAAGAATGCATGTTGCAACAACAACAGTTGACAGACTTATCGATTATGTATTCAACACACCATCTGATCCGGGAAGAAGTGTAGAGTGCGTAGCACAGAGATGTGAGCTTATCAAGAAGAACCTGGAGTTTCTTAAGAATACAGACAAGTAAGAAAGTATAATATATGGGCTGCCAGATGAAACAGCACGTTGGTTAGTATGCCCTTTGCCTGTGCAGATACCATATAACGTGATAATAAAATAAAAAATCCGGCTAAGATGCCGGAAGAAAGAGGTACTTATGTCAGAAGTAAAAATGTTCAGCGAGCCTGTGCCAAACGTGCCATGGCAGGACAGACCGGCAAATGACAATCATGACGCTCCAATCTGGAGATATACAGAGAATCCTATAATAGGAAGAAATCCGGCAAAGGGTGTTGCAAGAATATTCAATAGTGCAGTAGTTCCATTTGATGGAAAGTTTGTTGGAGTATTCAGAGGTGAGCAGGTGAATGGAATTCCATACATCTACCTCGGAGAGAGCGAGGATGCTATCCACTGGAATATCAGCGAGGAGAAGATCAAGTTTGTTGATGAGAACGGTGAAGAGTTCATGCCTATATACGCATATGATCCAAGACTTGTAAAGGTAGAGGATACATATTATGCAATCTGGTGCCAGGATTTCTATGGTGCAGCGATAGGCATCGCAAAGTCAAAGGATCTCAAGACATTTGTGAGAATCGAGAACCCATTCCTTCCATTTAACAGAAATGCAGTTCTCTTCCCAAGAAAGATCAACGGTAATTTCGTGATGCTGTCACGCCCAAGTGACAGTGGACACACACCATTTGGTGATATATTCGTAAGTGAGAGTCCTGATATGGTTTACTGGGGTAAGCACAGACATGTCATGGGCAAGAGCAGCGAGTGGTGGGAGTCACTCAAGATTGGCGGCGGTGCAGCCCCTATCGAGACTTCTGAAGGATGGCTGTTATTCTACCACGGAGTATCAGGAACGTGTAATGGTTATGTATACTCAATCGGTGGAGCAATCCTTGATATCGACAACCCATCGATCGTTAAGTATCGTTGTGAGAACTTCCTTCTCACACCAGAAGAGTGGTACGAGGAGCGTGGATTTGTTCCTAATGTATGCTTCCCATGTGCTACTATTCACGACAGCGAGTCTGGAAAGATCGCCATTTACTACGGTGCAGCTGACAGCTATGTTGGCCTTGCATTCACAAAGCTTGATGAGATCGTAGATTATATCAAGTCACACAGTGTGGTAACAACTTCTGATACCGAGATCGGTAGAAGATAGTTAGTTATAGATCGCTATGAGCCCCTACTCATACGCGGCAATTGTATTATTTTTTTCTCATTTCCCAAGGCGGTGCCCGCCGCCTTCGGGGCCCCTCTAAAAAGAAATGTAATGGCAGGTGATTGCCAAAACTTTTAGACTATGACAGCCTGGCAGTAAGCCGGGCTGAATTTGATTCTGAGGGTTTTGGCAATCATAAAAACTAAAAAGGCAGAAAAAAGACTGTAATATGTAGAAAAAAAGGCAACAGATGCAATAAAATAACAGTGACATACATTATCATGGAAATGACGAGTGAAGAAGTCATGGTCAATGTAAAAATGTGATTTCTTCACCGTCTTATATAGAACAGGCAATTGGGGAATGGTGTAATCAGTAACAGGTGTACATATTCGACATTGTCATGGTTCGGACATTTGAGCCCGCCGGTACTTAGATGGCGCGTTAGCGGCATCTTAGTATCCGCTGCAGGGCGAAACGAGCGGGAGCGTTCCGAGCCAGACAAGTCGGATGTGTACACCGTACGGATATGCACACAATTGCCGTACGTCAAAAGGAGGAAAATGACAATGAACAAGGAAATACTTTTTTTAAATCCCGTGTTTACGCACAATATCTGGGGCGGTACAAAGCTCAGAGAAGAATATGGATATGATGTTGAGGGCGATGATATAGGCGAGTGCTGGGGAGTTGCGGCACATGAGAATGGCAACTGTACAGTGAAAAATGGCGAGTTTGCAGGTCATACGCTTGCCGACTTATGGGACAGCCACAGAGAGCTGTTTGGCGGCATAGATGGTGTCAGATTCCCACTGCTTATAAAGATAATCGATGCAAAAGATGATCTGAGTATTCAGGTGCATCCGGACGATGCATACGCAGCAGAACATGAGAATGGTTCATTTGGTAAGATGGAGTGCTGGTATATTCTTGACTGCAAGGAAGATTCAACACTTGTAATCGGTCATAATGCAAGGACAAAGGAAGAATTATGTGATATGATCGAAGGTAAGAAATGGAAGGAGTTTATCAGAGAGATCCCTGTTAAGAAGGGGGATTTCATTCAGATAGATCCCGGTACAGTACACGCGATCAAAGGAGGAATCACACTTCTTGAGACACAGCAGAACAGTGACATCACATACAGAGTTTATGATTATGACAGACTGAGCAATGGAAAGCCTAGAGATCTTCACGTAAAGCAGAGCATAGATGTTATAACAGTTCCTGCAAAGCCGGTTGAGGACAGCGTTATAAGTGTCAAGGCAGATAAGGCAAATGAACTCTGTGAGCTTATAAGCTGTAAGTATTACACAGTATACAAGCTGGATGTTGAGGGAAAGGCAGAGCTGAATGTGGGCGACAAGCCATTCCTTATCATGTCTGTAGTTGCGGGAAGTGGAACAGTGGATGGAAACGCTATAAAGAAGGGTGATCACTTTATCCTGCCAAACGGATACAGCAACCCAGTGTTTGAGGGCAATATGGAGATCGTAGCATCCACAGTCAGCAAGTAAGATCCTGCCTTTGGAAGAGAATGTCAAGGGGGATAGTTATGAAGAGAAAGACGATAGGTGTTCTGGTAGGTGGAATCACGGATGATTTTACGAGGCTGCTCTGTCATGGGGTTATAGAGAGAGCAAAGACGCTTGATGTCAATATAGTTGTTATTCCGGGTAAGTTTCTTGACCGGGAATACCCAGAAACGTCAGATATATATTATGAATATCAGTATCAGACACTGTTTTCCTATGCTACAAAGGAGAATCTGGACGGCGTTATTGTTGCATCGAGTTGTATTGGCTGCTTTGCAACCAAGGAGCGTATCAGCGAATTTATGAAAAGATATCTGCAGATGCCGTGCGTGATAGTGGCTGCAGATGAGCCGGATCAGATTTGTGTCAGATATGACAATGGAGCAGGCATAAGAGAAGGACTCAATTACATGATCGAGGAACTTGGTTATACAAGAATAGGCATGATAGGCGGTCCGGACTCCAATTATGATGCAAAGGAGAGAAGGAGAACCTACATTGAGGTGCTTGAGGCTCATGGAATAGAGTTTGATCCGGGACTTTATGTGGGGGGCAATCTTACATCGGAATCAAAAGAGGTTTTCAGAGATATTCTGGACAGGAATCCGGACATGCAGGGAGTGTTCTGTGTGAATGATTCCTGTGCATCTGGTTTTTATGAAGAACTTAAGGTGAGGGGCATTCTGCCGGGGAGAGATATATCAGTCATGGGTTACGATGATATTGAGTGGGCTACACAGATATATCCGACGCTCTCGACTGTGCGTGCAGACGCGGGAAAACTTGGCTCAGAGGCTGTAAATCTTATGGTCAGGCTCATTGATGGCAAGCAGGTTGAGAGTAAGATACTTCCTACTGAGTTTATCAGAAGAGATTCATTCTGTAAAAAAGGCGGATCAAGAAAACGTAGTAAGAATGTCATTGAGGGATATCTCTCAATGAACCATATGCTCTCAGAGCAGTGGGAAGAGCGGAATAAGACTCAGTTCAAGATGAAGACATTTATCCAGAAGGTCTTGAGCTTTGACAGAGGCAACGACAGAAGTTATGGAGAGATTCTTGGCACCATGGACTGGCTGGACATAGAGAATGCATTTATATTCTTATATAAAGAGCCAATAATACATCTGATCGGTGAGCCATTTGAATTGCCTGACCAGTTATATCTCAAGACTAAGGATCTTAAAGAGAAGGTCAGCAGTGTGATCACTGTGAACCAGAAGGTGTCATCATCAAATCTCTATGATTTTGAGAGCCTCGGTGTGGAAGGAGCTGGAATATATGTACTCTTGCCGCTGTATTCCAACGAAATACTCTATGGAGTTCTTCTGTGTGATCTCACGGAAGGAGTTCTGGTGAATGGGGAGTTTCTTGGAAACCAGGTCTCAGCTGCTGTCAAGATGATCAATCTGCTCAAGACGAACGAGGAGATCATGAAGCGCCTTGAGGAGAGTATGGCGATCCTGCAAAAAAACAACATTATGCTTGACAATCTGTCAAAACAGGATCCTCTGACAGGAATCATGAACAGACGAGGTTTCTTTGACAGATCATTACAGCTGCTCAAGGAATGTGAGGAGCAGAAAAGGACGGCTACGGTATTCTACGCTGATATGAACAGTCTCAAGATCATCAATGACAGATATGGACATGATGAGGGTGATTTCTCTCTTAAAACCATAGGAGATATTCTGATCAAATCTGTAGGCGATAATGGAATCGTAGGCAGAATAGGTGGAGACGAGTATTGCTGTCTTGTACTCGGCCTTAAGGACTCTGACGCTGCAGATGCATTTGCTGAGGAAGTATACAGTTCATTTGAGAAGTTTAATGAGCACTGTGATAAGCCTTATAAAGTGAGTGTATCGCTTGGAAACTGTCAGATCGTAGAATATAACAAGAAAGGTCTTCAGAATGCCATGACTATGGCAGATGAGAAGCTGTATGAGGTGAAGAAGTACAGGAAGAAGGATGTTGTTAAGGTTAAGAATTGATAATTTATATAATAAATAAAAGGTATGATCAGGTTGCGTTGAGTGCAGCTTGATCATACCTTTTTTTGTAAAATCTATGCTCCCAGAAAAAATGTCTAAAATGTATAAATACAGAAAAAATATCTAATAATACTTGTGTGATGCATATTGTGCATGGAGGTGTTGTTGAGATGAAAAGAAATGATCATGGATGGAAACTGGTTTCGGATTCCGGCTGCAGTCTGCTTGTGCCGGATGGATCGGATGGACTGGCTGGAATAGATATAGATATAGATTATGCTGAGGTTCCGTTTGTAATATCTGTTGATAACACAGATTATATAGACGAACCGGGTATAGATATAGAGAAGATGCTTGAACATATTGCAAATTGCCGGTCAGGCGGAAGAACTAGCTGCCCTTCACCCCATGCGTGGCTTGAGGCGTGGGGGGATGCGGAAAATGTTATCGCATTTACGTTGTCAGCTGCATTGTCGGGAAGTTACAACAGCGCCATAGCTGCAAGACATATGGCGCTTGAGAAATATCCGGACAGGAATATTGCGGTGATAAACACATGTGGTGCCGGGGGGCTCCCGGAACAGCTGACAAATATAATATATGAAGGTATTCATGAAGGTGATTCATTTGATGCCATAGTAAGTGCTGCCGACAAAGCAGTGAGGGAGACGCAGGTAATGTTTGCCTTGGGGAGTCTGGACAACCTGATAAAGGCGGGCAGATTAAATAAGCTTGTGGGTTATGCGGCTCATAGATTCAATATATCCGCAATAGGTGTGGCATCACCTGGTGGACGAATTGAACTCAGACACAAATTCAGAGGTATGAAGAAGACATATGATAAGCTGATAGATACTCTCCGGGAGACGGGATTTGCAGGGGGAGAGCTGGTCATAAGCCACTGTATGAATGAGGAGGGAGCAGAAAAGCTGGGGCATCTTATCAAGGCTGAATGGCTCGACACGGATGTGAGCGTCGTACCTGCAAGCGGGCTGTGCAGCTATTATATGGGAAAAGACGGGCTGATAATAACATATCATGAGTAGACTGCTGCACGGATAAATTATATAAAATGCTTGAAATAGACAAAATAATGAAAAATAATGGAAGGCTGCCACACCTTCTATTATTTTTTGTGTATTAACCTATTGACATAGTAGGTAAATGGGAATATCCTATTTTTGCGAGTCAGATATTGACTTATTACGCCAAAAAATGGCGGATGAGGGTGATGACTGGAATGACCGTGTATTTGCGGCTGGAATGTGATCACACTCATATGTAAGGAGGATTTACAGATATGGTGATTTCTTCAAAGGGAGAATATGCCCTGAGGGTCATGGCAGACCTTGCCATAAACCACGACGGCAGATTCATTCCGTTAAAAGAAATAGTTCAGAAAGAGGAACTGTCCCAGAAGTATCTGGAGAGTATAATGCGCATGCTGTCCAAGGCAAATCTGATAGAGGCAGCCAGCGGACATGGCGGAGGCTACAGACTCAAAAAGGCTCCTGAGGAATATACACTGTGGGAGATACTTGAACTCACGGAAGGTGGACTTGCTCCGGTGGCATGCATGAAGAACAGCGCAATGACCTGTGACAGATCCGGACAGTGCTACACTTTGCCGATATGGCAGGGACTGGCGGAGTTGATACAGGATTATTTCCAGGGTAAGACACTGGCGGATATAGCCAGAAATGTGGAATGAGCAGAGTAATTTGATACAAGCAAAAAGATAATTAAAGCGGGACAATTGAATCGCCGGATATAGAAGTGATAAAGCAATTGCCGGGCTTGGTATAAAAGGAGGCAGACTGATGTCAGATAAAAAATTATTGGAAGTTAAGAATTTACATGTTGATGTTGAGGATAAACAGATCCTTCACGGTGTGAACCTGGAGATCGGCAAGGGCGAGACACATGTACTTATGGGACCTAATGGAACCGGAAAGTCAACCCTTGGATATGCACTTATGGGAAATCCTAGATATACAGTCAGAGAGGGCGAGATATGGTTTGATGGTAAGAACATCACAGAAGAGGCTGTCAATGAGCGTGCAAAGGCAGGAATATTCCTCTCATTCCAGAATCCTCTAGAGGTGCCTGGTGTGACACTCAGCTCATTTATAAGAAATGCCCTTGAGCAGAAGACCGGCAAGAGAATCCGTCTCTGGGATTTCAAGAAGGAGCTTGAGAGAACCATGGAGATCCTTCAGATGGATCCATCTTATGCGGAGAGAGACCTGAATGTGGGATTTTCAGGTGGTGAGAAGAAGAAGGCAGAGATACTTCAGCTTCTGATGCTCAAGCCATCACTGGCAATCCTTGACGAGACAGATTCAGGACTTGACGTTGATGCAGTCCGTACAGTATCAGCAGGTATCGAGGAATACCAGAAGAACTGCAAGGGAAGTCTGCTTATCATCACACACAGCACCAAGATCCTTGAGTCACTCACCGTTGACTACACACATGTCATGGTTGAGGGCAAGATCATAGAGACTGGTGACGCATCACTTGTGGACAAGATCAACGAGTCTGGATTTGCAGAGTATGAAAGGATATAGAAGATGAAGGAAAAGACATATGTAGAGGACATAGACAGAAATATATATGACTTCAAGTATGATGACAAAGATGCCTATAAGCTTAAAGCTGGTCTCACACCTGAGATAGTTGAGCAGCTTTCAAAGGAGAAACATGATCCGGCATGGATGCAGAATTTCAGACTTGAGTCTTTACAGATATACAACAATATGCAGGTGCCTGACTGGGGCCCATCCATCGAGGGACTGGATATTGACAATATAGTTACTTACGTAAGACCAAATACCAAGATGAAGGGCAGCTGGGATGAAGTCCCTGAGGATATCAAGGATACATTTGAGAGACTTGGAATCCCTCAGGCTGAGAGAAAATCCCTTGCGGGAGTTGGTGCACAGTACGATTCAGAACTCGTATATCACAATGTCCGCCAGGAGGTTGCGGACATGGGAGTTGTGTACACTGATATGGAGAGTGCACTCACAGGTGAGTATGCAGACATGGTGCAGAAGCATTTCATGAAGCTTGTCACCCCTCATGATCACAAATTTGCAGCACTTCACGGAGCTGTGTGGTCAGGCGGTTCATTTGTATATGTGCCACCTGGAGTAAAGGTTGAGATCCCACTTCAGTCATACTTCAGACTTAATGCAGCGGGCGCGGGTCAGTTTGAGCACACACTCATCATAGTAGATGAGGGAGCAGACCTCCACTTTATAGAGGGATGTTCGGCACCGAAGTACAATGTGGCGAACCTTCACGCAGGCTGTGTGGAGTTGTTTGTCGGCAAGAACGCAAAGCTCAGATATTCAACCATAGAGAACTGGTCCAAGAACATGTACAACCTGAACACCAAGAGAGCTCGAGTTGAAGAGGGTGGAACCATCGAGTGGGTATCGGGTTCATTTGGATCACATGTGTCATACCTTTACCCGATGAGCGTGCTCAAGGGCAAGGGCGCCAGGATGGAGTTCACCGGAGTTACATTTGCTGGTAAGGGACAGAACCTTGACACAGGAGCGAAGGTAGTTCATGCGGCACCTGACACAAGCTCATATATCAACACAAAGTCTATCTCCAAGGACGGGGGTATAAGCACATTCCGTTCATCAGTTGTAGTGACAAAGGAGGCTGAGAACTCCAAGGCAGCAGTTTCCTGCCAGTCACTTATGCTTGATTCGATATCACGTTCGGACACCATACCGGCCATGGATATCAGAACCAAGAAGGTAAATGTGGGACATGAGGCACAGATAGGAAGCATCAGTGACGAGGCTGTGTTCTACCTGATGTCCAGAGGAATGAGTGAAGAAGACGCGAGAGCATGTATCGTCAGTGGATTTGCAGATAATGTATCGAAGGAGCTGCCGCTTGAGTATGCTCTTGAGATGAACAACCTCATCCGTCTTGAGATGAAGGGCAGCATAGGTTAAGGAGGTGCGGTGACATGGAGAACAATAACGAGATGAAGATCAACAAGCTCCCGGCAAAGACATGGTACTGGCTTCGCATGAACGACACAGCACTTAACTGGAATCCGGACATGGCGGGATGCAGTGTGAAGATAGATGGCGGCAAGAAAGCTGATAAGCAGGCTTCTGATTTCGATGGAATAGAGACTGGTGCAGGAAGAGATGCGGACGTACTCTTCGCACAGCAGGCAGCAGGAAGTGTACTCGTTGCGGACGAGACCAATAAAGGGCAGACTGTACACGTGCTGATAAATGGAACCGGGGCAAATGGCAGCAGCGGTTATGCTTACGTGCAGGCAGATGCAGGTTCAGACATGACAGTCATAGAGACATTTGGCGAGAATGCGGAGGGCGGCAGCCTGGCATTCCGTACGCGTTTTAATATAGAGAAGGATGCACACATACGTCTTGTACAGATATTTATGCAGGATGAGAACACGACCATACTCAACGACGTGGGAAGTGAGTGTGCGGAGAATGGCCAGCTAGATGTGCTTCAGATATTTATCGGCAAGGGCAATCTGTACAACGGCGTGAGAACTGAGCTCATTGGTAAGCGTGCTTCAACCAACATGGATATAGGTTATCTGGGACAGAAAAAACAGGTGATAGATATAAATCTTGTCGTGAACCATATAGGCAAGAAGACCAATTGCAACATACAGGTGGATGGAACGCTTAAGGATGCTGCGGAGAAGATATTCAGAGGTTCGATAGATTTCAAGACAGGTTCATCGGATTCGAAGGGCGCTGAGACTGAGAATGTACTGCTGCTCGGCGATGATGTGGTGAACAAGACTATACCGCTTATCCTCTGTGCAGAGGAAAATGTGGAGGGATCACATGGAGCGACCATCGGTGAGCTTGACGAGGATACTTTATTTTACTTCGCGTCAAGGGGAATCGATATGGAGACAGCCGAGGACATGATGACCAAGGGCAAGATGGAGGTCCTCTACCGCAAGATCCAGGACGAGGACACAGAGAAGCTGGTGGAGAAGCAGCTTGCGGAGGTAATGGAATATGACAGACAGGAATTATAGAGAGGATTTTCCTCTGTTGAGAAACAATGACACAGCTTATATAGACAATGCGGCCACAGCGCAGAAGCCACAGGTGGTCATAGACGCTGAGAGAGAGTTCTACGAGAAGAGCAATGCGAATCCACTCAGAGGATTCTATCCGCTCAGCCTTGAGGCGACAGAGAAGTATGAGAGTGCCAGAAAGGTAGTCAGGGACTTCATTCACGCTGACTCTGAGAAGGAGATAATCTTCACCAGGAATACCACAGAGAGCCTTAACCTTGTGGCATACAGCTACGCGCTGAATAACCTTAAGGCTGGTGACGAGATAGCAGTTACGATCATGGAGCACCACAGCAACATGCTTCCATGGCAGATGGCAGCCAGAGTCACAGGTGCAACTCTCAGATATCTCGACTGCGAGAAGGATGGAACGCTGACTGACGAGACCATCAATGCGGGAATCAACGAGCACACAAAGCTGCTTGCTGTCGGACATGTGTCAAATGTCCTCGGATGTGTGAATCCGGTCAGAAAGATGGCTGACAGAGCACACAGCTTTGGCGCGGTTGTCGTTGTCGACGGCGCACAGAGTACACCGCATATGGCTATAGATGTGCATGAGCTGGGAGCGGACTTCTTTGCATTCTCAGGCCACAAGCTCATGGGACCTATGGGAATAGGCGTGTTATACGGAAGACAGGAACTGCTTGACGCGATGCCTCCATTCATGTCAGGCGGAGAGATGATAGATTCGGTTTCAAGAGATGGTGCGGTATACGCGGAATTGCCTCACAAGTTTGAGGCAGGTACAGTCAATGCGGCAGGAGCTGCGGGACTTGCGGCTGCTATAGGCTACATCAAAGAGGTTGGATTTGACTATATAGAAAAGAGAGAGCTGGAGCTCACGACCCGTGCTATGGAGGGACTTGCAAAGCTTCCTCACGTACATGTCATCGGTTCAGATAAGCCGGAGAACCACACCGGAATAGTAGCGTTCACCATAGACAATGTACACCCACACGATGTCAGCGAGATCATGGCTGCGGATGGAATAGATGTGAGAGCGGGACATCACTGCGCACAGCCACTGCTTGTACATCTGGGCGTGTACAACACGACAAGGGCAAGCTTTATGTTCTACAATACAGATGAAGAGGTAGATGCATTTGTGGAGAGCGTCACAAATGTGAGAAGGAGAATGGGATATGCAGAATAATATTCAAAACAGGAATTTTTATAATGAGATCCTTACAGAGCACAATATGAGACCTGAATTCAAATATGATCTTCCTGCAGCAAATGTTGTGCTGGAGGGTGTAAATCCCAACTGCGGTGATGACATCTGGCTTAAACTGAAGGTTGAGAACGGAGTCATCGAGGATGGATCATTCGTGGGAGATGGATGTGCTATATCCCAGGCGTCGGCAGATATAATGCTTGGAATGATCATAGGAAAGACCAAGGAGGAGGCCTTGAAGCTTGGACAGCTCTTTCTGAAGATGATACAGGGAGAGGCTACAGACGAGGAGATAGACCAGCTTGAGGAGGCATCAGCGCTCAAGGATATAGCGCACATGCCGGCCAGAGTAAAGTGTGCGGTTCTCGGATGGCACACCCTTGAGGAAGCACTGAAGAATATATCATAAGGGTGGATTCCTTATGATAATGCGGGCGCTGCGCGAAGCGCATCGGAATGCGTCTGCTCCACATATCGTAGATATTCTTTATCTGCATCTTAACTATAGGCATGATATACTTCACTTGAATGTGTGAAAGCGGGCGCCGCTGGTAAGATCTATGTCGTTTGTGACATAAGGTGTACTGGTGGCGCTTTCTTTAAAATAATCCAAAAGGGATTGATACATATGAAAAAAATAAATATACAAAAAAGCAAAAAAAATAAGGGGTGTAAATGTAAGGACATTATAAAAAATGTGCTGTTGATGCTGGTGATGATAGCCATAGGGGTTGGATTGTGTCTGATAATAAAGACAACATTTACTACAGACATATTGATACCGGCCGTCATGGTGTTTTCGGTATTTTTGATATCGGTGTTCACTGACGGATATGTGTATGGAATACTGGCATCTGTAGTCAGTGTGATAATAGTGAATTTTGCATTTACATTTCCGTATTTCAAGATAGATTTCCTGATACCTGAAAATATCACATCGGCGATAATCATGATAGCCATAGCGTTTATCACCTGTGGTTTTACAAGTAAGATAAAGCATCAGGAAATGCTCAAGAAAGAAAGTGAGATGGAGAAAATGAGGGCGAACCTGCTGCGTGCAGTGTCGCATGATTTTCGAACTCCGCTTACCACCATTTACGGGGCCAGCTCGGCACTTATAGAGAGTGGCAGCGAATTTACGGATGAGCAGAAGGAGAAGATGCTCAGGGGAATACAACAGGATTCCCAGTGGCTTTATCGTATGGTTGAGAATCTGCTGTCCGTAACGAGGCTGGACGGAGACATTAATCTCATAAAGACCCCGATAGCCCTGGATGAGCTGATAGATTCGGTGCTTATCAAATTTGCAAAGAGATATCCTGATCAGGAGGTAGAAGTCGAGCTGCCCGATGAGCTGGTCATCATACCAATGGATGCAATTCTCATAGAGCAGGTTATCATCAATATCCTTGAGAATGCAGTACAGCATGCAGAGGGAATGAAGAATCTGGCATTGAATGTGAAATGCGATGGCGACAGGGTTGTGTTTGAGGTACAGGATGATGGCGATGGAATACCGGAGGATAGGTTGAAGCACCTGTTTGATGGAAGCCTTCTGGGGGACAGCTCTGATGAGGTGTCCGCGGACTGCAGGCCGAGAAGAAATGCCGGAATAGGTCTGTCGGTATGTGCGACCATCATAAAAGCACATGGAGGAGATATAAGTGCATACAATTCCGCGGAAGGTGGTGCAGTATTCAGGTTTACACTGAAGATAGAGGAGGTTACGGATGAGCAATAACAAATACAAAGTCTTGATAATAGAAGATGAACAAAATATCAACAACCTGCTGGATACCCTGATGCAGGCAAATGGTTATCAGACGATCATAGCCACATCCTGCGGGAGTGGACTTATGATGTATGCGTCTCATAGGCCTGACATAGTTATACTTGATCTCGGACTCCCGGATAAGGATGGTATATCGTTCCTCACAGAGATAAGAAAGACGGATTTCACGCCGGTCATAGTTCTCTCGGCGAGATCTGATGAGAAGGATAAGGTGGAGGCTCTCAATCTGGGTGCAAATGATTATGTTACAAAACCATTTGGTTCGGAGGAGCTGGTTGCCAGGGTCAGATCTGCACTCCGCACAGTGCTTTACCAGGCACATGACAGTGAACTGCCGACAGGGAAATTCCAGACTGGGGATCTGCTCATAGACTATGAGGCCAGACGAGTGTTCATAGGGGATGAGGAGATCAAGCTGACTCAGACTGAGTACAACATAGTCGATCTTCTGTCCAGACATCCGGGCAAGATGCTTACATACAGTTTTATAGTCAAGGAGGTCTGGGGCTACAATGACATGGGAAGCACCAAGAGACTTCAGGTCAATATGGCGAATATAAGAAAGAAGTTCGGAGTGAAGCCGGGCAAGAAGAGTTTTATCATCAATGAGCTGGGCGTGGGATACAGGATGTGTGATGATGAGTGACAGATAATGGAATAAGACGAGAAGCCGGGGATACAATAAGTGGATTGTATATCCGGCTTTTCGCCTTTTTATACAAAATAATAGGGAATTTTGCGAGATTGACAAAAAAATGCGTATAATTCATAATTGTGATATGGTGTATTAAAAAGGGAAGGTTATGTTTTAAGGAAAAAGGAGGAACTTTATGAAAAGAAGTAACAGGTTTATGGCGGTCATTGCGGTGATCCTTGCATTTGCATTGACATTTACAGGTGTCAGCATTCCGGTAAATGCGGCGGCCACATCAACCGTCAAGAGTATCACGGTGAAGAATCTTCCAAGTAATACTCTTACACTCAAGGCGAGGAAAACATTTACACTGAAGACAAATACGACTTCAGGCAATCTGAAATTCTCAACAAGCAATAAAAAGATCGTGACAGTATCTTCTACAGGTAAGATAAAAGCAGTGAAAAAGGGTAGTGCAAATATCACGATCTCTCTCAAGTCAAATGCGAAGATCAAGAAGGTGGTGAAGGTCACAGTCGGACAGCCGGCCACAAGAGTCAAGGTGAACAAATCTGCGCTGACGATCAAGAAGGGCAGGTCGGCAGTGATAAAGGCGACAGTAGGTCCTAACACAACCAGCAATAAGAAGGTTATCTGGAAAAGCAGCAATTCCAAGATCGCAAAGGTAAGCGTATCAGGCAGGGTCACAGCAGTAAGAGGCGGTAGAGCGACGATCACAGCGATTGCTGCTGATGGTTCAGGAAAGAAAGCGATCTGCAGGGTGACTGTAAGGGCCTCAGTATCATCGATAAGTTTCAGCAAAACAAATGGAAAGATGTATGTTGGCAGAACGATGCAGCTAAGCCCGGTGATAAAGCCGGCAGATGCAACAAATAAAAAATGTGCATGGAGTTCTTCAAATGATAAGGTAGCCATGGTAAATTCTGAAGGAAAAGTATATGCGGTTGCTGCAGGAACAGCAGTGATAACAGCAAAGGCTACAGATGGCACAGGTAAGAAGGCGACATACAAAGTCACAGTTGCGAAAGCGAACACCATAGCATCTGCAACTGTCAGTGACCCACAAACTGTGCAGGTTACATTATCGGGAAGTCAGAAACTTCCGGCTTCCAGTTTTGTTGTAAAGGCGAGCACGGTACTGAATGGAACATATAACTATACCATTCCATTGGACGGCGTGACGACAAAGGACAATAAAACCTACACCATAGCGCTGAGAAGAGGATGCTCATTAAGCGATTATGTGAGAGTCTGTGTCTATGTAGATGGACTGTATGGCACAGGTAAGTCAAGTATTGAGACATATTATTCCAAGGATCATTCAAATAGAAGGGTTTATATGACTTATGAACTTGAACAGAATGAGTCATTCAGCAGAGAATTTACAGTGGATCGCGCAAGAGGAATATGTAAAATTACTGTAGACAAGCTCCCTGATGGTGTGAAATATGCAATAAAAACGGATGGAAGTAACGCGATCAGTTTCAGTGGAACAGTGAGAAAGACAGGAACAACGAAAACAACAATTAAGTCTGTTGATGAGCTGGGGGATATAGTTACATACATAATCACATGGAATGTCAGCAGTTCGTCGGTGATCGCGGCGTATTATATACCTCAATACGGCATGATAGGCACGGATGATAAATATTATTCAGTAAGTGTGAAGCCTGCATCTGTCGCAGGCGGTTCAGGGAAATACACTTATAGCATAGACGGGGATGACTATGGCTTGAGTGTTGATATAACAGGAAGGGTCACAGGAAAAATTTATCAGGAGGGAACATATAACCTGAAGGTAAAGATAACGGATGACAACGATACGAAGATCAGCACCACAGTTAACTGTGAGATAAATGCTAAAAAGGCGATCAAGGTTGAGGGGTATGTTAAGGATATAAATGGAAATAACCTGAACGGGGTATCGATCAAGTTCTACAATCAGGATAAAGCAACTCCTTATAAGCTTGCGTGGAATGGTGCTACATCAAGAAATGATGGCTCATATTCGATGGATCTGTTCCCTGGTACATACGAAGTGGTAATATCCATAAGAGATGACAGCACATATCTGTATAATCAGAAATTTGACAAGTCTGAGACTGGCAGAAACTTTGTATCAGATGTATTAAAACTTACTGTAAATCCTGACAATGCCAAGTATTCTGTTGATGATATCGGAGCATGGTATGATGAATATGACAGACAATGCGGTACAAATGGGTATGTTTATCTTGTTCCAGGAACATCATATACACTTAAGGCCAAAGGAATGGGTAAGCGAGGAGTGATAACTGCAAAGGTAGACAGAAAGGCAGTTTCAGTCACAGCAAAAATGTCTGAGGATGTGATCGAGATTGGCGATAAAACATCATTTTATGCGGAAAAAGAAGAGTTATACAAATTTGTTCCAAAAACCACGGGCACATATTACTTCTATTCAATTTCGACAGGAGATCCGTATGGATATCTGTATGATGAGAACAGAAAAGAGCTGGCAGCAGTGGATGATGTAAATCACGATCTGTCAACTAATAAAAATGATTTTTGCATGAGTTATAAATGTGTTGCGGGCAAGGCATATTATATATCCGTAAGCAGATATTCGTCGAATGTATATATATCAAAAACTAACCCGAAATCGGGTAATTAACTATTGGGGGGGTAAGTTAAAATAAGAGGGACTGTATGAAAAGGTACAGAAAGATATGGCATTTGTTGCGGTGCTCCTTGCTTTCGCGCTGACATTTACGAGTGTCAGCGTGCCGGCAGAAGCAGCGACAACGAGTGTAAAGAGTATTACAGTGAAGAAGGTGATCACAGTAACGGTCGGACAGCCGGTGACAGGCGTGAAGCTGAGCAAGACATCGCTGATCGTGGTCAAGGGTAAGACCGCTGCACTTAAGGCTACGGTCACTCCAGCAAAGGTCAGCAACAAGAAAACTGTATATATCTTCCGTTTCTCCGTGATCGGGTGAATAAGTTAATTTAAAAATGTGGACAGGCTGTCGCCTGACTTATAGATTAAGTCGGGTGACAGCCTTTTTGTATACAAAAACACATAATCCCTATTGACATAGTAGGAAATAAGTTGTATACTCCAACACGTTGACAGATAATTACTACATATCAGATAGGATATATGTGGATTGATGATGAAATCCATTGAACAGAGCGAGGTTCAATAGACAGGAGGTGGACACATGCAACAGGTGTTGTGCTTTGGAGATTCCAATACATGGGGATACAATCCTGAGAATGGGGAGAGATTTCCCTGGGGAATCAGATGGACCAGTATATTGCAGCAGAAGCTGGCAAATAAAGATATAAGGATCATAGAGGAAGGCCTCTGTGGAAGAACAACAGTGTTCGAGGATCCACTGAGACAGGGAAGAAAGGGCGTGTCGCTGTTCCCAACTCTGCTGGAGACACACAAACCGGAGAATATAGTAATCATGCTTGGAACAAATGACTGTAAGACGGTGTTCTCGGCATCACCGGATGTGATAGGCAAGGGAATACGGAGACTGCTCATTCAGGCAAAACAGTATTCAGCAGACAGCAGGATACTTCTCGTATCGCCGATACACTTAGGCGAGCAGGTGTGGAAGGATGAATTTGATCCTGAGTTCTCACCGGAATCCGTTGAGGTGTCAAGGAAGCTCACAGATGTCTATAAAAAGATAGCCGACGAGTTTGGTGTAGAATTTCTGGCGGCGTCATCTGTGGCGGACAGCAGCGAGGCAGATCAGGAGCACATGAATCTGGAAGGCCATGCGGCTCTGGCGGGAGCGATAGAGGAAAAGATTTATCAGATGGCCTGTTAAAAGAATTATATAGAAAATAATGTACAGTATATAAAGATAGTAAAGAATCAAGAAAGACCATAGAGACTTGAAAAAAGTAAAAAAAGAAAGGAAACAAGAACCATGGCAAAGATAGCATCACAGTTGACAGAACTTATAGGAAACACTCCACTTCTGGAGCTCACAAATTATGAGAAGGAGCTTGGACTCAAGGCACACATCGTTGCAAAGCTTGAGTATTTCAACCCACTTGGCTCAGTAAAGGATCGTGTGGCAGCAGCCATGATCGAGCAGGGAATCAAGGATGGTCTCATCAACCAGGAGACAGTCATCATTGAGCCTACATCAGGAAATACAGGAATCGGACTTGCATTTGTATCAGCGGCAAAGGGCCTTCACCTGATACTTACAATGCCGGATACCATGAGTGTTGAGCGTAGAAAGATTGTTTCAGCTCTCGGTGCTGAGATCGTATTAACACCTGGAAGAGAAGGAATGAAGGGAGCCATCGCCAAGGCAAATGAGCTCAAGGAGCAGTATGGAAATGCATTCATCCCACAGCAGTTTGAGAACAAGGCAAATCCTGCTATCCACAAGAAGACAACAGCAGAGGAGATCTGGAGAGATACAGACGGAAAGGTTGATGCATTTGTATCAGCAGTAGGAACAGGCGGAACAGCCACAGGAACAGGAAGCGGACTTAAGGAGCACAACCCGAATGTCAAGCTGATAGCAGTTGAGCCTGCTGATTCACCTGTTCTCTCAGGCGGTGCACCTGGCCCACACAAGATTCAGGGAATCGGAGCAGGATTCGTACCTGGCGTTATGGATCTGAGCATCGTGGATGAGATCATCAGGATCCAGAACGATGATGCATTTGACACATCAAGAAAAATAGCAAAGACAGACGGTGTGCTGGTTGGAATATCTGCAGGTGCTGCACTCTATGCGGCAACTGAGCTTGCAAAGAGACCTGAGTACGAGGGCAAGACTATTGTGGTTCTTTTCCCGGATACAGGAGAGAGATACCTCTCAACATCACTGTTTAACCTGTAATTAGGAGAAAAATATGAGACTTGGGAAAAGAGTATTGCTTCTGTCCATGGCGGCGGTGCTGGCGATAGGTGCTGCCGGCTGTGGCGGGAAGAAGGACGATGTTATCACAATTACAAATGTTTCGTATGACCCAACGAGGGAGCTGTATGAGCGATACAATGACATGTTTGAACAGTATTACAAAGAGCAGTACGGACAGGACATCAAGATCATCCAGTCTCATGGAGGTTCCGGTTCACAGGCCAGATCGGTTGTGGAGGGCTGTAATGCGGATGTTGTCACACTGGCACTTGAGCATGACATTGACCTCATATCGGCAAATGGTCTGATAGATAAGGGCTGGATAGATGAATTTGACAAGGATTCAGCACCCTACACATCCACTATCGTGTTCCTGGTGAGAAAGGGAAATGCTAAGGATATAAAGGACTGGAACGATCTGGTGAAGGACGATGTGGAAGTCATAACACCTGATCCGAAGAGCAGCGGCGGAGCCTGTTGGAATTTTCTTGCGGCTCTTGCCTATGCCAGAACTACATACAGCGATGAAGCTGATATATGGCAGTTCATGAAGAAGCTTTATCAGAATGTGTCGGTCATGGATTCAGGAGCCAGAGGTTCGACGACTACATTTGTGGAGAATGGCAAGGGTGATGTGCTTATAGCCTGGGAGAATGAGGCGATAGCAACCCTGAAGGAATACCCGGAGGATTACGAGATAGTTAATCCGTCGGTGAGTATACTGGCTCAGCCGAGTGTGGCGGTTGTCGATGACAACGCAAAGCACAATGGGACAGAGGAGGTCAGCACAGAGTATCTGAAGTACCTGTACAGCGATGACGCTCAGAGGCTTGAGGCTGAGAGCGGATACCGCCCGACAAATGAGAAGATACTCGCAGAGTATGCGGATGTGTTTGATCTGGACATCAAGCAGTGGACCATAGATGATTTCGGAGGCTGGGACAAAGCCTATGAGGATTTCTTCGATGACGGTGCAAAGTTTGACGAGATATATGATTATTAAAATGGATTGGAAGACGAGATGGCAGCAGAGGAAAATGGCAAGAAGGATAAACTTAATAACGCAAAGAAGACCAGAGTTATCCCGGGATATCATCTGACGCTTGGAATAGTCATTGCAATGCTGTCGCTGATAGTTCTGATCCCGCTGGCATCGGTGCTGGTGTCATCGCTGAAGCTCTCACCGGGTGAATTCTGGCATCTGCTTCTGAAGAAGAATGTGCTGAATGCATTTAAGACCAGCATCGGCTGTTCGTTCATAGCGGCGATAGTCAACACGGTGTTTGGTCTGATAATAGCGTGGACACTGGTCAAATACGATTTTCCCGGCAAGAAGATACTGGACGGATTCATAGAGCTTCCATTCTGTCTGCCAACGGCGGTTGCCGGTATCACACTGTCGAGACTTTACAGTGAGGATGGATTTCTTGGAAAAACGCTTGCGGCTCTTGGAATAGACGTTGCATACACGAAGATAGGACTTACCATCGCCCTCGTATTCGTTGGAATACCATTTGTCATAAGGGCGGTGCAGCCGATACTTGAGAAGATGGACAATCAGTACGAGGAGGCGGCTTACATGCTGGGAGCCACACCGAGAAGAACATTCTTCAAGGTTATTCTTCCGGAGCTCAGGCCGGCGCTGCTTACAGGATTTGGATTGGCATTTGCCAGAGGAATCGGAGAGTACGGCAGTGTCATCTACATATCGGGCAACAGCGCAAAGGAGCAGACGCAGGTCATATCATACGTGATCATGCAGAAGCTCAGCTACATAGACTATGCCAGCGCAACAGCCATAGCACTGGTGATGCTGGTAATATCATTTGTACTGTTGTTCGCGATCAACATAGTACAGCTGAGACAGTCCAGAAGGACTAACTTACTTTAATTTAGAAAAAGGAGGAAACACAATGAGCGAACAGGAAAAGCTGCAGCGCGGCAAGCGCAGGACAAAGATAATACTGATAACCGTGACGGTGCTTTTCATAGTGCTCATGCTTGTTGTTCCACTTATATCGGTGATAACAAGTGCGCTGAAGGAGGGCTTTAAGTTCTACCTGCAGTCCATCACGACAGAGTACGTGATAAGTGCACTTGGTGTCACACTTATTGCCACAGTCATAGCTGTGATGGTAAACACATTTTTCGGAATATGTGCGGCATGGCTGCTGACGAAGTTCTCCTTCAAAGGCAAGCAGGTGCTGGCGACACTGATAGACATTCCGTTTTCCATATCACCTGTCATCGTAGGTCTTGCCTACCTCATGACATTTGGAAGACTCGGATGGACGTATCCGGCGATCAGATGGATCAATGATATGCTGGGAACAAATATCAGGATAACTTTTGCAGTTCCGGGCGTTGTGCTTGCTACCATATTCGTGACATTCCCATTTGTGTCAAGGGAGCTTATCCCGGTGCTGAACGCCCAGGGCAAGGATGAGGAGGAGGCTGCGGCGCTCATGGGGGCGAAGGGCTTCACGATATTCAGAAGGATAACACTTCCCCAGATGAAATGGGGACTCATATACGGAATAATTCTCTGTACCGCCAGAGCACTCGGCGAGTTCGGTGCGGTAAATGCACTGTCCAAGACAAGGGGCGGGACATTTACACTTCCACTTGAGATCGATGCGCTGTACATGTCGGGAACGGAGGAATCCATCACAGCGGCATTTGCAGTATCATCCATACTGGTGATCATAGCGGTCATCATATTGTTTCTGAGAAATCTGCTTGAGTACAGAGCGAAGAGGAAACGCGCTTATGAACGAAGTTCATAACTCTCATGCGCGTGACGACCTGCCGCTGAGCGGAGGCGAGGGGGCGATACCCGAAAAAGGGCGATATCCGATAAGGGCGAAGTGAGATAGTCTGCATATGGGATGGCTTGCAGGAGTTTCGAGAGATAGATCAGGTGCGGAAGAATAAGAGAACAAAAAGGAGGCTGACGACATGTACGTCGAGATGAAAAATATATATAAGAAATATGGAGATTTCCTGGCGTCCAACAATGTCAGCTTTGGTGTGGAGAAGGGCAAGCTGGTGGCGCTTCTGGGACCGTCGGGAAGCGGAAAAACGACACTTCTCCGAATGATAGCCGGACTTGAAAATCCAAATTCCGGTGACATATACATAGACGGCAGGCGTGTAAATGATATACCAGCTGCGAAGAGAGGAATAGGATTTGTATTCCAGAATTATGCACTGTTCCGTTACATGACGGTATTTGACAATGTGGCATTTGGACTTGAACTCATGAAGGTTCCAAAGAAGGAGATCAAGAAGAGAGTTATGGAGCTTCTGGAGCTTACAGGGCTGTCAGGTATGGAGAAGAGATATCCGAATCAGCTCTCAGGCGGACAACGGCAGAGAGTGGCATTTGCCAGGGCGCTGGCACCGAATCCACAGGTGTTGCTGCTGGATGAGCCATTTGCCGCGATAGATGCAAAGGTCAGGACAGAACTTAGGACATGGCTCAAGGAGATGGTTGAAAAGCTTGGCATAACGAGCATATTTGTCACTCACGATCAGGATGAGGCTGTGGAGGTTGCGGATGAGATCATCATCACCAACCACGGACAGATAGAGCAGATGGGATCGCCGATGGAGATATACAAGACGCCGTCCACACCGTTTGTGGCACAGTTCATCGGAAGGTCAACTGTTGTGGAGGACTACGAGAAGCTCAAGGGCTTTGACAGAGTGCCGGGAGCAGACAAGGCAGTCATCAGACCTGAGTTTGTAAAGATATCCAAGAGCGGCAGACTGGATCAGTACCAGAGTGCGGCGGAGTCGGGGATAGTCAAGGATGTGCTGTTCCGCGGAAGCCATCTGGACGTCACGGTGGATGTCAACGGAGTGGAGATCGTCGCCGAGAGATCCATGGAGAAGGATGTCGTAAAGCCGGGGGAGCAGGTCCACGTTCTAATCTACAGGCTGTATGTATTTGATGAGAATCAGACATATCTGCTGGAGAACAAGGCAATGCAGGACAACGATGTATTCTACATCTAATTATAAAAGTGATTGGAGAGAAAATATGGGTATTGCAAACAGGAAAATACTTCATACGGACATTTTGATAATCGGTGGTGGTACGGCTGGCTGCTATGCAGCGCTGACCGTCAGAGAACATTCTGATTATTCCATCATCATCGCCGAGAAGGCGAACATAAAGAGAAGTGGATGTCTGGCGGCGGGTGTGAACGCCATCAACGCATACATAGTGAAGGGCAGAAAGCCTGAGGACTATGTGGATTACTGCAGGACAGATGCTGACGGAATTGTCAGAGAAGATCTTCTGCTTTCAATGTCACAGGGGCTGAACCGTGTCACAGACAAGATGGAGAAGCTGGGCCTTGTCATCTTAAAGGACGAGAACGGTGAGTATGTTGCGAGAGGCAACAGAAATATCAAGATAAATGGCGAGAACATGAAGCCGCTGCTTGCAAAGGCAGTGGAGGAGCTTGACAACTGTCAGATACTGAACAGAGTCAACATCACGGATTATATAGTTGAAAATAATCAGATCCTCGGGGCATTTGGATTCTCCATAGAGGATAATACAGCCTACGAGATCAGAGCAAAGAAAGTGCTCTGTGCTACAGGTGGTGCGGCGGGACTTTACAGACCGAACAATCCGGGATTTTCGAGACATAAGATGTGGTATCCGCCGTTCAACACCGGAGCGGGATACGCAATGGGAATAAATGCCGGAGCGGAGATGACCACATTTGAGATGAGATTTATAGCACTCAGATGTAAGGACACAATAGCACCTACGGGAACCATAGCCCAGGGTGTCGGTGCCAAGCAGGTCAATTCACTCGGCGAGATATACGAGAACAAATACGGACTCACCACATCCCAGAGAGTGTATGGAACGGTGAGGGAGAATATAGAAGGAAGAGGTCCATGTTACCTGAGAACAGAGGGCATCACCCCTGAGCAGGATGACTCATTGAAGAGGGCATACCTCAACATGGCTCCGAGCCAGACTCTCAAATGGCTTGAGTCCGGTAAGAATCCGAGTGAGCAGAATGTGGAGATAGAGGGCACAGAGCCTTATATAGTCGGCGGCCACACGGCGAGCGGTTACTGGGTGGACAACGACAGAGAGTCCACAATACGCGGACTGTTCGCAGCCGGAGATGTGGCGGGCGGATGTCCACAGAAGTATGTGACAGGAGCGATGGTTGAGGGAGAGATAGCAGCCATTGCCATGGTAAAGCAGCTTGACGAGGGATACCTTGATCCTGAGCTTGACGAGGAGGCTGCATTTGACAGAAAGATAGAAGAGTACGATCATTTCCTCGATACCGACGAGAAGATGTTCACATACGAGGCGATAGAGGAGGCCATGCAGAAGGTCATGGACAACTACGCCGGAGGAATATCCACCCACTACCAGTTCAACGAGAAGCAGCTTGAGCTGGCAAAGGAGAAGATAGAGCAGCTCCAGAAGCTTGTATGGCACATAAGTGCCCACGACATGCACGAGCTCATGTTTGTGTATGAGGTGAAGGAGAGACTCACAGTTGCACTCTCTGTAATCGCACACCTGAAAGACAGGAAGGAGACGAGATGGCACAGCTTTGCTGAGAACCTGGACTACCCGGAGAAGAGCAAAGACTGGGAGATATTTGTAAACTCAAAGATGGTGGACGGCGAGCTTAAGATGATACATCGTGAGCTGGTTAATTTGTGCCAGGTTCCCGCAGGGAATATGGCATGCAGCGTCAGCCCCTCGCCGGAGGCGACTTCAAATGGGCTGATGTTCCAAGGAAAGGGGGATGTATATGAGCATAGTGATAAATAAAGAGCTTTGCAAAAACTGCGGCAAATGTGCAAATGTCTGCCCGGGTTACCTCATAAAGAGAGATGAGGATGGACAGATATTCATGAAATACCCAAAGGATTGCTGGGGATGCTCATCCTGTATCAAGGAGTGTGCATTTGACGCCATCTCATTATATCTCGGAGCTGACATCGGCGGAATGGGAAGCCAGATGTCGGTGGAGAACAAAGGAGATCTGCTTCTGTGGAATATCCGCAAGATGGATGGCACCACAGACCAGATAGTGATAGACAAGAAGGAAGCTAATAAATATTAAAAAGAAGAAAGGTTGGTATAGATATGGGTACATTATCACATCTTGATGAACTGGAGGCAGAGGCGATATACATTATCCGCGAAGTTGCTGCGGAGTGTGAGAAGCCTGTTATGCTTTACTCCATAGGAAAGGACAGCTCGGTAATGCTTCATCTGGCACTCAAGGCATTCTATCCTGAGAAGCCGCCATTTCCATTCTTGCATGTAAATACAACATGGAAGTTCAAGGAAATGATCGAGTTCAGAGACAAGACAGCGAAGAAATACGGACTTGACATGATCGAGTACATCAACGAGGAGGGTGTCAAGAAGGGCATCAACCCATTTGACCACGGTTCAGCATACACAGATATCATGAAGACACAGGCACTCAAGCAGGCTCTTGACAAATACGGTTTTACAGCAGCATTTGGTGGCGGACGCAGAGACGAGGAGAAGTCCCGTGCGAAGGAGAGGATACTCTCATTCAGAAATGCACAGCATGCCTGGGATCCAAAGAACCAGAGACCGGAGATGTGGAAGTTGTTCAACACCAAGATCCAGAAGGGCGAGGAGGTCAGAGTGTTCCCACTTTCCAACTGGACAGAGGCTGATATATGGGAGTACATAGAGCGTGAGAACATAGAGATCCCATCACTGTACTTTGCAAAGGAGAGACCTGTTGTATACCGTGACGGCAATATCATCATGGTCGATGATGACAGAATGAAACTCAGACCTGGTGAGAAGATAGAGATGAAGAGTGTTCGTTTCAGAACTCTCGGATGCTATCCACTGACAGGCGGCGTGGAGTCCACAGCGGACACACTCCCTGAGATTATCGAGGAGACGCTCAGTGCGGTATCCTCAGAGAGAACCACCAGAGTTATTGACAACGAGGCAGCAGGCAGCATGGAGCGTAGAAAGAGGGAGGGATACTTCTAAGATGAGCGGATTACTGAAATTTATAACATGCGGAAGTGTAGATGACGGAAAGTCAACACTTATAGGACATATATTATACGATTCAAAGCTTTTATATGCAGATCAGGAGAAGGCTCTGGAGCTTGATTCCAAGGTAGGAAGCCGTGGCGGTGCCATCGATTATTCACTTCTTCTGGACGGACTGATGGCGGAGCGTGAGCAGGGTATCACCATCGATGTTGCATACAGATATTTTACAACAGACAAGAGAAGTTTCATCGTGGCGGATACACCGGGTCATGAGGAGTACACAAGAAATATGGCGGTTGGAGCTTCATTTGCCGACCTGGCAGTCATCCTCATCGATGCAAAGCAGGGCGTGCTGGTGCAGACCAGAAGACACGCAAGGATCTGCGCGCTGATGGGAATCAGATACTTTGTATTTGCAGTAAATAAGATGGATCTTGTCGGATACGATGAGAAGCGTTTCAACGAGATAGTTGAGCAGATAAATGAGCTGTCATCAGAGCTCAGCCTGCCAAATATCACGATAATCCCAGTGTCAGCTACAGAGGGTGACAATGTGACAAATAAGTCAGAGAACATTCCTTGGTATGAGGGTCCAGCACTCCTTACATACCTTGAGGATATAGATATCGCAGAGGATAACACAGAGGCAGGATTCTATATGCCTGTTCAGAGAGTGTGCCGTCCTGACCACACCTTCAGAGGTTTCCAAGGTCAGATCGAGGATGGTGAGATCCACGTTGGAGACGAGATCAACACACTCCCAAGCAACGAGACTGCAAAGGTCAAGAGCATCCATGTGGGATTTGACACAGTTGACTCAGCCCAGAAGGGACAGCCTGTAACGATTCAGCTTGACCGTGAGGTTGATGTGTCAAGAGGATGTGTGCTCACAGTTGATTCAGGTGCAAAGGTTGCATCTTCGATCACCGCAACACTCCTCTGGATGGATGACGATGAGCTGTACAATGGCAAGAACTTCTTTGTGAAGCTCGGAACAAAAATGATCCCTGGTACAGTTACACATATCGATTACACCATAGATGTAAATACAGGTGAGCAGAAATCAGCGGACACCCTTTCCAAGAATGGTATCGCAGTCTGCAGGATCGCATTTGCCGACAGGATCGTGGTAGACGAGTTCAAGAAACACAAGACTCTCGGAGAACTCATACTCATCGACCGTGTCACAGACATGACAAGTGCCTGCGGTGTTGTCGAGGAGGTTCACACTGAGGAGACCGGAATTTACGAGGGACGCGTGGACAGAAATGTGCGTGCAGCGATCAAGGGCCAGAAGGCTGTCATTGTTCCATTTGCAGCAGGCAATGTCACAAGAGATTTCGTTGAGTCTGTAGAGAAGAAGCTCAGCATCGATGGACGTCATACATATCTGTACGCTCCAGATATCCGCGAGGATGTAAATGCTGTATTAAAGCATCTTCACCACGCAGGAATCATTGTACTTCTCTTCGCAAGCGAGCAGCAGATCGCAGGAATCAAGGTAGAAGGCGCCGAGGTTTACAATGGCGACTGGAATGCTGACGGCGAGCTTGACGCAGACGAGATAGCAGACGAGATCCGCAAGGAGTCTGTATACGATGCAGCCCAGGTTCACGATGGAAATTACATCTAAAAAAGATCACGTAGTAATATAATAATAAAGCGAAGGACGGAGGTGTTTTATGCCTTCGTCCTTCGCTTTTGTATAGAAAGTAGTAATATGAAATATTTATTTGTCAGAACCTTTAAGTCTGGCTATTTCTGCCCTTAATTCGGCAAGCTCGTTGTCCTTGTCGGCGAGCTTCTTGTCTTTGTCGGCAATCTCCTTATCCATTTCAGCCATACGTTTTTCCATCCTGGCTTTCTCTTCCTGAAAAACATCCACAAATGTAATAATCGACTGTTCCACCATATCCGTAACCTCCTCGGTCTCTTCAAACTGGGAATATAGGCGAGTATAAAGCATCTGAGTAAATCTGTATAGTTGTGCTCCATCCTCAGCTGTTATATTCCCAAGTTCCACGTGCTTGACTATGCTACCCATTATATCTGTTTTGATGAGGCTTTTCAATGAGGCTATATTCTTTGGTGTACGTGCTTTCTTATTCCTCAGCTTTTCGCGGAGTTTCAGAATGTAGAATGGAATCAGGATGATCATTTTCCTGTCGTTTATTTCCTTTACGGAGCAGGACGTGAGTTTTGTAACAGGGACGTTATAGATTATGTTCTGGGTATGCCCGAATCCCACCTGCAACGAATATGTATCAGGTACTGATTTTGGTACATTGCTCAGATATATCACACAGGGTTCAGGAAAATGAATTCGATATACCTGACAGCCCTCTTCGTCCTGCAGTATCTCCTTAGTCTGATCTGCATATCCCGCTCCATATGAAAATACACGGAATACAATAGAATCATCCTTTTTCATCTGCGCTTCCATATGATATGCATCGGAATTGTTGATTACGAGTATGGTGTCGGCCAGAGTTGTGGTCATAGAATTCTGATTATCGTGAACATTTTCAGTCCAGTGATAAGATACTGTTGAGTTTTCCGGATCGTAAAACATGTTGAACAGGCCGTTAATCATGTTGATCACAGCTTTCGAGGACAGCGTGAGAATCTTCTTGAAGATGCTGTCATAAAGTTTTCTTGTTGTTGGCAAGAGTGTTCCTCCTTAGTATTTTATCCGGCCGGTAGGCACACTTTAGACCATTCAAATCGCTGTGTCAATAGGTTTTGGCAAATGCGTTTATAAAGCGCAGAGTGACGCTGTGAGTGGAAAAATAAGGGGGAAATGGGAGGTGATTTTACTATTTGTATAGTAGACGAGGGAATATGTTTTGCTCTTGTTTTGTTTGCTTCACATCCTCCATTGTGCCCCAACATACTCTGTGTTAAAATTGTTCATGGGACTAGGCACCAATGGTACGAGGTGCTGCGACTGGGAGACCGCCATGAAGCGGGCTGATGAATATATGTACAGGCAGAAGAGCGAACATAAGCATTGCTGTGTGTGATTTATCAGAACATATATGATATTAGTTGGTGAGGAAAGAAATGAGTTCTACATTAAAACAAAATAAATATGAAATTGATATGTGCAACGGGACGATCATGGATAAGCTGATCTCATTTTCGCTCCCGCTTATGCTCTCGGGTATTCTGCAGCTGATGTTCAATGCGGTGGATATCATTGTTGTAGGGAAGTTCAGTGGTAACGAGTCGCTGGCGGCGGTCGGTTCAACCACAGCACTTATCAATGTATTCACCAATTTGTTCATAGGGATATCCCTTGGGGCAAATGTGCTTGCGGCAAGGCTTTATGCCGCAGGAAAAGATAAAGAAATGTCAGAGACAGTACATACCGCGATCGCGCTGGCGCTGGTCAGCGGTATTATTATGGCCTTTGTCGGGTGGATTTGCGCAAAACCGGCGCTTGAGCTTATGGATACTCCGGGGGATGTCATCGGACTTTCTTCTTTATATATGAGGATATATTTCCTGGGAATGCCATTTTTCATGCTGTACAATTACGGCGCTGCCATACTCAGGGCGGTGGGAGATACCAAAAGACCACTCCTTTTTCTGGTTATATCCGGAATTGCAAATACAGGCCTTAACCTGTGTTTTGTGATCATTTTCAAGCTTGGAGTTGCGGGGGTCGCAATCGGAACAGTCATCTCACAGCTGATATCCTGCGTACTCGTCCTCCGCTGCCTGTGCAGGTCAGAAACGAGCTATCAGCTTAGATTTTCAAAGCTTACCATCAAGGGTGCATATGTAAAGCAGATCTTTTCGGTCGGAGTTCCGGCTGGAATCCAGAGCACGGTCATCAACTTCTCAAATGTACTGCTGCAGTCGTCAGTCAACTCGTTTGGCTCGGTTGCCATGGCGGGCTACACGTCGGCAAATAATATATTTGGCTTTCTGTATGTGACGGTGAATGCTGTAACGCAGGCGTGCATGAGTTTTACGAGCCAGAACTACGGTGTCGGCAAATGGAAACGTATGGAGAGAGTTCTGATCGACTGTCTGATATTGTCATTTGCGGCAATGATGGTTCTGGGCAATGGAGCGTATTTCTTTGGACCGCAGCTGCTGCATATATATACGAGCAGCGACGCGGTTATAAAGTGCGGAATGGAGATTCTGCTGTATACGACAGTCACATATTTCCTGTGCGGATTTATGGACTTGTTCCCGGGGGCGCTTCGTGGGATGGGACATTCCGGAGTTCCGATGCTCCTCTCGATCATAGGAACGGTGGGAACCCGAATCGTGTGGATATACTGGATTTTCCCGAGACACAGATCCCTGGCGGTTCTGTTCATCTCATATCCGGCGTCCTGGATCATAACCCTTGCTATGCAGATAGTATGTTATTTCTATGTGAGGAAGATGCTGTATAAGAAAATTGCAAATAAGAAATGAGTGAAAACGTATGGGGAAGCTGCCAGAGAAATGGCATGTGCCGTGTATACCGTACGGAATTATAAAATAAGCAATGCGCCCCTCGCCGCTAACGCAGCTCGTGAGGAGGGGCTGCATGAACGAAGTTCATATTTAATCAGCCCCGACGACCTGCCGCCGAGCGAAGGCGAGGGGGCATTACCAGAGAATGGCATACGCCGTGGAAGACGGACGGAATTATAAAATAAGCAATGCCCCCCTCGCCGCTAATGCGGCTCGTGGAATGGCATGCGCCATATAGATAACAAAAAAACACCAGTTGATTGTGAGCAAGCTCCCATCAACTGGCATTTTTTTATTATCTGCATTGCTTATTTTATAATTCCTATTGACATAGTAGGGTATAAGAGCTATAATCCTATCATGTTCGTAGGAATTATAGGATTTATTATTTAGTGAGGCATAGAAGATCATGAGATTTAACACAGCATTATTACACAGCGCAAAGCTTGGTGATGAGAATACAGGCGCCACACTTACACCGATCTATCAATCCAGTGCATTCTATCAGCCTTCAGCGGAGCAGCATGAGAAGCTCTTCCACAACAAGGCGACGGGGTTTTCTTACACGAGGATCAACAACCCGACGATAGTTGCATTTGAGGAGCGGATGACGAATCTTGAAAAGGGAGTAGGTTCGGTAGCGTGTTCTTCTGGAATGGCGGCACTCACAAATGCACTCTTAAATATAGTAGGAACTGGCGGAGAGATAGTCTCCAGCACAGGACTCTACGGGGGAACGATAGATCTGTTCCACGATCTGGAGGCATTTGGGATCAAGACGACATTTGTGGAGATATCGGATAAGGATGCGGTCGAGGCAGCGATAAATGAGAACACCAGAGTGATATTTGCTGAGACCATCGGCAATCCGAAGCTTGATGTGGTGGATATAAAGGCGCTTTCGGAGCTGGCACATTCACACAGGCTTCCGCTCCTAATAGACAATACAGTGGCAACTGCATATCTGGTCACACCGCTTACACTTGGAGCGGACATAGTCATCAATTCCACATCCAAGTACATCAATGGCAACAGCGATGCCATAAGCGGAGTTATCACTGACAGCGGCAATTTCAAATGGGACGCAGAGCGTTATCCGCTTCTGCAGCAGTACAAGATGTTCGGAAAGTTCGCCTACATAGCAAAGCTCAGAAACGGACTTTTTAGAAATACAGGAGCCTGCATAGCTCCGCAGACGGCATTTTACAATATGCTGGGCATGGAGACATTGGGGCTTCGGATGGAGAGATGTTGTCACAATGCACTTGCCCTTGCTCGGTTTCTGGAAAGTCAGGAGGGTGTAAAGGTCAACTATCCGGGACTTGAATCCAGTCCTTGGTATGATATCGCAAATGAACAGCTCCACGGTGGTTATGGTGCCATAATCACCATCAGAGTCGGCAGCAAGGAGAAGGCATTTGCGGTGATGAACAAGCTCACAATACCGCAGATAGTGTCGAACATAGGAGACACAAAGACGCTCATCGTGCATCCTGAATCAACACTGAATGCGCACAGCACAGAGCAGGAGAAGCTTGACGCCAACGTATATGATGATATGATTCGTATTAGTGTCGGAATCGAGGATGTGGAGGATCTGATAGAAGATTTCCAGAAGGCCCTTGCCGACTAATACACAAATGATTTGGAGGAACTACATATGGCAGTAGATTACGCAGCTTTGAAAAAGGGCGGATTCATGAGACAGAAGCAGAAGAATAACTTTTCTCTGAGACTTCAGGTGGTGGGAGGAAATCTTACCGCAGAGAATCTCAAGAAGATAGCAGAGGTTGCCGAGAAATACGGAGATGGACATGTACATCTCACATCGAGACAGAGCGTCGAGATCCCATTTGTTAAGCTTGACGATGTGGAAGAGGTAAAGGAAGAACTGGCAAAGGGAGGCTGTAAGCCGGGTGTGTGTGGCCCAAGAGTAAGAACAGTCACAGCGTGCCAGGGAAATCAGATCTGTCCGAGCGGCAATATAGACACTTATGATATAGCAAAGAAGCTTGATGCGAGATATTACGCAAGGGAGCTTTCTCACAAGTTCAAGTTCGGTGTCACAGGATGCCAGAACAACTGTCTGAAGGCAGAGGAGAACGACGTGGGAATCAAGGGCGCAATGGTAGTAGAGTGGGATGAGCCATCATGTATCATGTGTGGCGTGTGCGTCAAGGCGTGCCGTGAGGGTGCGATCACCATGGCGGACGGCAAGATCATCCTCGACACAGACAAATGTAACTACTGCGGTCGATGCGCAAAGGCATGTCCTACAGATGCATGGAAGGGCGAGACAGGATACCTTGTCTCATTCGGAGGATTATTTGGTAACACGATCCACCGCGGCGAGGAGTTACTTCCGGTTGTTACATCTGAGGAACAGCTTTTCCGTATCACAGATGCGGCAATACAGTTCTTTGCAGACAATGCAAAGCCAAGCGAGCGTTTCCAGTTTACACTGGAGCGCGTGGGCTTAGACAAATTCAAAGAAGTATTAAAGGAGGCTTACAATGGCTGATTATGAAATCAATGACAGAGTAGATATAACTGATGTGGTGTGCCCGATGACATTTGTCAAGGCGAAGGTAGCCATGGAGGAGCTTGAGATAGGACAGGTGCTTGCGGTTACCATGAATGACGGCGAGCCTGTACAGAACGTACCAAGAAGCTTCAAGGAGGAAGGACAGCAGATCCTGAAGCTCATCGACAACGAGAATGGTACTTATGATCTTATAGTTAAAAAACTGGAGGATTGATCAGGAAAGGAGAAAATGAATGGCAGTAAGAGTCAGTGCAGAGAATTTCGATGCGAAGGTTCTTCAGTCGGAGCTCCCGGTCATCGTGGAATTCTATTCGGACAGCTGCATACCATGCAAGCAGCTCTCACCTATCCTTGGCGGCATCGAGGATGACTACGAGGACAAGGTAAATGTATACAAGGTAAATGTAAACTTCGACGCAGAGCTTGCTGAGAAGTACGCAGTCATGGCGTCACCAACTATACTCTTCTTCAAGGGAGGCGAGGAGGTTTCCCGCATCCGCGGTCTTGTGAAGAGAAATGCGCTGGAGGAGGAAGTTGGCAAATTATTGTAGAGTAGAAATTCGTTGGTAAAGTGACACAATGGAGTATTTGACTGTAGTCAATTACTTTCGGTGTACAGAAGAATGAAACTATATAATTAAAATTATAAAGTATATAATCACATTTTATGTCAGTCTGGCAACGCCGGACAGGCAAATGAATCGTCAGGAGGAAAGAAAAATGACAGTCACAATAGCAGGAAAGAAGAAAGAGATAGCAGAGAAGACAACAATAGCTCAGATCATCGTGTCAGAGAACGTTGAGAATCCGGACTATGTCACAGTAACAGTCAATGATGAGTTTGTTGACTCAGATGCATTTGCAACAACAGAGCTCAAGGACGGCGATACAGTAGAGTTCCTCTACTTCATGGGAGGTGGCAGCTTCTAATGGCATTCACAAACGAACAGATGGAACGTTACTCACGTCACATCATCCTTCAGGAAGTTGGCGTGAAGGGACAGAAGAAATTGTTAAATGGCAAGGTGCTGATCATAGGCGCAGGCGGACTTGGAGCACCAGCCGCTATGTACCTGGCAGCAGCCGGAGTTGGTACGATCGGTATCGTTGATGCCGATGAGGTAGATCTGTCAAATCTTCAGAGGCAGATCATTCACGGAACAGCAGATGTGGGCAAGGCAAAGGTCAAATCCGCAAAGGAGACCATGAACGCCATGAACCCTGATGTAAATGTGATCACATACAGAGAGTTCGTGACATCAGAGAACATCATGGATCTCATCAAGGACTATGATTTCATCATCGATGGAACAGACAACTTCCCTGCAAAATTCCTTATCAACGATGCCTGTGTTATGGCTAAGAAGCCATTTTCACATGCAGGAATCATCAGATTCAAGGGTCAGCTTATGACATATGTTCCAGATGAGGGACCATGTTATAGATGTGTATTCAAGGATCCACCTCCAAAGGATGCGGTTCCTACATGTAAGCAGGCCGGAGTCATCGGAGCAATGGGCGGTGTTATCGGAAGTCTTCAGGCTATGGAGGCAATCAAGTATCTCATTGGAGTTGGCGATCTTCTGACAGGAAGACTCCTTACATTTGACGCACTTAAGATGGAATTCCACACAGTAAAGCTCCCTCACAAGAAGGGCTGTGGATGTGCTGTATGTGGACCAAATCCAACCATCACCAAGCTCATCGACTACGAGCAGGTGGAGTGCGACGGAAAGTAATTTTCATAAGGAGGACCCGCTTGCGGGAGATTCCTTATGAAGCACGCAGACGCCGCGCGAAGCGCCTTTTCATGCGTCTGCTCAATGCTTGATAATAAGGAGGATATGAAGTAAGATGTTGTACATGACAAAGTCTGATTACGAGAAGATACTTGCACACTGCAAGGAAGGCCTTCCAAATGAGTCCTGTGGTCTGATCGGCGGTGTCAGAGAGGGAGACAAGAAGTACATCAGGAAGGTGTATCTCCTGACAAATATTGACGCCAGCAACGAGCATTTTTCCATGGACCCGAGAGAGCAGCTTGCGGCAGTTAAGGATATGCGTGCAAATGGATACGAGCTTCTTGGCAACTTCCATTCCCATCCAGAGTCTCCATCCAGACCTTCGGAGGAGGATAAGAGACTTGCATATGATTCCAAGGTGAATTATCTGATTCTCTCCCTCATGGAGATAGACAATCCGGTACTCAAGGCCTTCAACATAGATGAGGAAAAGAATGTGACGATAGAGGAGCTTGTTATAGAATCATGATAGATAGCAGGCATTTGAAAGAATAGGGCGGGCTTTGATACCCGCCCTTGTTCTTTACGTGGGCTTGTCATAAATTTTCATTTGGAGTTACTGAAGATATGTTTTGCATAAGTATAAATCATAAGAATACACCGGCCGATGTCAGGGAGAGCTTTGCATTTTCGACAAAAGGACAGAGACAGTTCACTGAGCGGCTAAAGGCTGCGGTGGGTGGATGTGTCGTGTTGTCGACCTGCAATAGGATGGAAATATACTTTACGGATAAATGTGAGCCATGTGGGTCTGTTATAACAGGGAAAATGAGCAGCGGTGAAGCTTCCGGTGGGCGAGGTGGCCTGCTTGAACAGGTAGAAATGCTTCTGGCTAATGATAGGGATGTCCCTGTCAGCCTCATAAGAAGATATAGCATGAATTATGAGGGATTCCAGTGTATGTTACATCTGTGCAGAGTGGCGTGTGGTATGGATTCCATGGTGCTCGGCGAGGTGGAGATCATACATCAGGTGAAGAGCGCATATCTTGTGGCAAAGAAGCTTGGAGCCTGTGACGGCGAGCTGAATATAGCATTTCAGGGAGCACTTGCGGCGGCAAAGGCGGTGGCGACGGAGAGTGACACTACGAGACTTCCGGTATCCGTCGGAACCTTGTCAGCACGGGAGGCAGTGAATTTTACAAGAAATGGCGGCATTGAAAACACGTGCAGAGATGTTCGAAGTGATGTGGTAAGCAGCAGTCAAGTTGAGAGTGTGGATGCTGAAAAGGCAAATACCGGGCATATCCTAGTCGTAGGAGCCACAGGCAAGATAGGCAGCATAGTTGTCAAGGATATTGCAGATCTTGCGCCAGATATAGAGATAACAGGCACAAGCAGAAGTCACCACAGTGCAGATAGCATATTTGACAGACATCAGCAGATCAGGATAGAGGACTACAGCAGAAGATATGAGCTGGCAGCCTGGGCGGATGTCATCATCAGTGCGACAGCAAGCCCGCATTATACATTTGTCAGGGATGAGCTGGCGGAGGCTGTGAAAATGCAGCCGAAGCGGAGATTGCTCCTTGATCTGGCAATGCCAAAGGACATTGATCCTGCGGTCTCAGATGTGGACGGATGTGTGCTGCGTGACATAGACTATATCAGGACACTCTCCAGAGAGAACAATGAAAGCAGGGCAAAGACAATCACAGAGATGGAGCCGTGGCTCATATCACAGGTTGACGAGATCATGAAGAACATAGCATTTTCGAGGTTCAACAGGGAGCACGGAGACGTGATGGCACAACTAAAGACAACAGACGGAGCAAAGCTGGTATACAAACTTAAAGGACAGCTTGAGTATGAGGCATTTGAGAAAATGCTGGACAGTATTGTGATCGCCGGATGTGAGAACTGAATACTGCTTGTTTGCCTGAGGTTATGCAGTATCATCGGCTGATGATGGTTATGTCAGATGTCAGATAATTGGAACAACTTTTGGTGCTTTTTAATAGAGACTCAATAATAGAAATTAGAGGTAGTGATGTCGTATTTCCCATTTATGATAGAATTGAATAATGAGAGATGCCTGATCGCAGGAGGCGGAACTGTTGCATACAGAAAGGTGTGCAGCATGCTGGAATTTGGCGCGGTGGTCACGGTGGTGTCACCGGAGTTCTGCCCGGAGCTTTTAGAACTGGCGTGGCGATTATGTGTATCGGATAAATATAGTTCAGGACATCTCACACTTGTGAAAAGATGCGTGCAGCCACAGGATATTGACGGTGCATTTGTCGTCATAATGGCGACGGACGATGAGAAAGTCAACCACGACATGGCTGAGCTTTGCAGGCAGCAGCGAATACTTGTAAATGTGGTTGATGTGAAGGCGGATTGCGGATTTTATTTTCCAGCGATCATAAAGGATAAAGAGGTCGTGATAAGCGTTTCCACTGGAGGACAGAGTCCAGTGCTTGCGGGCACGATCAAGAGAAATATAGAGAGCCATTTAGGTAGGAGTTATGGCGATATAGCAGAGCGTATGGGTGAGCTCCGGGAGCAGATCAAAGCACAGATAGACGGCGAGGAAGAGCGAAAGAAAGCGTTTCAGCAAATGGTTAGGAGTCTGTTAGATGAGAGTTGAGAATGGACATGGTAAAAATAAACCGAATATTCGTAAATTGGCGGAGAATGACATGGCAGATGGATTCAATAGTGACGGTTTGGATTTCGAAAGCGGAGGACAGAAAAAAACAGTAAAAGTTGGAACCCGCAGCAGCAAGCTTGCTCTTGCTCAGACTGAATTGGTGATAAAGGCACTCAATGAGAGATTTCCCCAGGTTGATTTTCAGATGGTTACAATGAGTACCCGGGGGGATCGGGACACCAGCAGAGCGCTTCTGGAATTCGGAGGCAAAGCGGTATTTGTCGAGGAGTTCGAGGAAGCTATATTTAAAGGTGACATAGACATAGCGGTACACAGTGCCAAGGATATGCCGATGGAGATCATGGAAGGTCTTACGATATCGGGGACACTTCCGAGGGCATGTCCGCAGGATATTCTCATATATAAGAGTGGCAGAATATTTGACAGAAACGACAGTTTCGTGGTGGGAACCAGCAGCCTGAGACGGCAGTACCAGATAAGAGACATGTATCGAAATGCTGAGTGCAAGAATCTGAGAGGAAATGTCGGCACCCGCATACAGAAGCTGGAAGATGGCGAATACGATGCCATCATTCTTGCAGCGGCAGGGCTTGAGCGCCTGGGAGTTATTGAAGACAAAGGCAATGACAGCACAGAATGCTTTGAAGTGCACAAGGACGAACTTACATTCAGATACATCAGCACAGAGTCCATGCTTCCGGCAGCATGTCAGGGAATCATAGCCATAGAGACACGAACCTCTGGCGAGGTATACGACATGGTCAGAGCGATAAATGACACAGAGGCATACACACAGCTCACATGCGAGCGCGCAGTCTTAAGTCGCCTGAACGCCGGCTGTCACGAACCGATAGGCGTGTACTCAGAACTTCATGGCGACCACATGAAGCTAAGCCTGATGAAAGCAGATGCGGCTTCATCGGACAAAGAGAAAGATGAAGAAATCCAGATACACAGAAAGACGGTAGAAGGAAACACCGCAGAATGGGAACAGCTGGTAGAGAATTTAATAAAGTAGAGTAAGTTGTTTTGCAACAGTATATTTAAAAGATAAATAAAAACATAAAATGTAGATTGTTTTGAAGTAGTATGTATTGAAGATAAAAGAAAAGTAAAGAAGTAAATTTTTTCGATGCGTAAGCCGTGTGAGTTGGATGGGTGTCTCTACGGCGGGTAGCACATAAGCGATGGAAGCTTGTCGCTCCTTGCCGAACGGGAGCCTCAAACGCCCTTATCGGAGGCGGGAGTGAGTGCAAATAGGAGCAAGACAAGGTGACTGAGCTGTGCGTAGCCGAGAGACACCCATCCAACTCACACGGCGAATGGAGAGCAAAAAAATGGTATATTTGATAGGCGCAGGCCCCGGCGATCCGGGACTAATCACGGTGAAGGGCCTGGAATTCATAAAACAATGCGATACAATCATATATGACAGACTCGGAACCTATCAGCTTCTGGAGATGGTGAAGCCGGACTGCCGCAGGATATACGTCGGCAAACAGGCGGGCAGCCACTACAAGAAGCAGCCTGAGATAAATGAGATACTTGTTGAGGAAGGCCGCAAAGGCAACATGGTGGTGCGCCTCAAAGGTGGCGATCCATTTGTGTTTGGAAGAGGCGGCGAGGAAGTTACTGCACTTCTAAAAGCGGGGATCCCATTTCAGGTGATACCGGGAATAACATCCGCAGTGGCGGTTCCGGAGGTGTGCGGAATACCGGTGACCCACCGCGGAACGAGCAGAAGCTTTCACGTGATAACAGGACACAAGCGGGCGGACATACACAGATCTGATGAAGGTGGTTTAGATGACTACGACTACATCAGAAATCAGGAAGGGACAAGCGTGTTCCTGATGGGGCTGAACAGACTGTCACAGATCATGGAGAGACTTGTTCAGACTGGGGCGGAGGAGAATACTCCGGTCGCGGTCATTTCCAAGGGAACCATGCCAGGGCAGAGGATAGTCCGCGGCGATATACAGACAATTGCGGACAAGGTGAACGAGGCAAAGCTTGAATCTCCTGCGATCATAGTTGTGGGTGAAAATGCAGCGTTGGATTTTACAGCACCAAACAGAGGACCGCTTCAGAATGTCCACGTTGGACTTGTTGGAACGCCAAAGCTTCGCGAGAAGATGAGAGTTGCAATAGATGCACTTGGCGGCCAATCCTACAGCATAGTGGATATGAGCGTGGAGCAGACAGAGGAGAAGAACAGGCTGCGCATGGCTCTGGAACATATAGAAGATTACAGCTGGCTGGCATTTACCAGTCAGAACACCATAACCCTGTTTTTCAAATGGCTCAGGGAGTGGAATATAGATGTCAGAAAACTGGCTCATCTGAAACTTGCAGTGGTCGGCGCCGGAACAAGGGACGCACTTAAGGTTGAGGGATATATAGCGGATTACGTGCCGGACGAGTACACCACAAGCGCCCTTGCTATGGGACTTGCAAATGTGATGAATGACGGAGAGAAACTTCTCCTTCCGAGGGCAGTCCAGGGCAGCGAGACGATGCTTGACATACTTGATCAGGGCGGTGTGGTATATGAGGAGATCCCAGTTTATGATGTGGTTGGACGCAGGATGGAGAGCATACAGTATCTGAAGGATCTGGATGTGATAACATTTGTCAGCGCATCAGGAGTCAGAGGATTTCTAGATGTTCTTGATGCAGAGGAAAAAAACTGCGGTGTGGCTCATATGTTGAATGATATAGATTCATGTGGGGATCATACGGACAATACAGACGGCAGTTTTAAAATACATGATATAATGAAGAATATCCGCATAGCGGCACTTGGAAATGTGACCGAGAAGGCTTTGGAGAAGGCTGGTTATCATGCGGATATAGTTCCGGAGGTTGGTGATATCGAGCACCTTATATCAGCCATCGGTGATTATTATTTTAGAGAAAAGAGGCAGTAACATGATAAGACTCAGAAGACTTCGCGGCAGCGAGGCCATCAGAAATATGGTTAGAGAGAACAGGGTTAACAAGGAGGATCTTGTATATCCGATGTTTGTGGCGGAGGGCACAGGGATCAAGAATCCGGTAGACTCCATGCCGGGAATATACCAGTATTCACTCGACACATTTGAGGAGGAGCTTCGCAGAGTGGCGGACGCTGGAATCGGTGCGGTTCTTCTGTTTGGCATACCGGCCCACAAGGATGAGGTTGGAAGCAGTGCATATGATGATCAGGGAATCATGCAGAAGGCGGTCAGAAGGATAAAAGAGCTGTATCCGGACATGATAGTCATAGCGGACATTTGTCTGTGCGAGTACACATCACACGGTCACTGCGGAATTATCCATGACGGCAAGATACTCAACGATGAGACTCTTCCATATCTGGGCAAGATGGCTGTATCACTTGCAAAGGCTGGCGCAGACATGGTGGCTCCGTCGGATATGATGGATGGACACACCGCATACATCAGAAAGGCACTTGACGACAACGGGCTGACGGATGTACTGATCATGGGTTACAGTGCGAAATTTGCATCTGGTTACTATGCACCATTTCGCGATGCGGCACATTCTGCACCACAGTTTGGAGACAGAAGGACATACCAGATGGATCCCGCAAATGGCAGGGAGGCTCTGAGAGAGTGCGAGGCGGATATCGTCGAGGGAGCAGACATAATCATGGTCAAGCCGGCACTTGCTTATCTGGATGTAGTCAAGGATGTGAGAAACCACACGGACTATCCGATAGCGGTGTACAATGTTAGCGGCGAGTACTCCATGGTCAAGGCAGCTGCGGCAAATGGCTGGATAGACGAGAAGAGGATCGTCATGGAAAACATGACAGCCATGAAGAGAGCCGGCGCAGGAATCATCATAACTTATCATGCTATAGACGTGGCACACTGGCTTGAGTCGGAATCAATATGACGGAGTCATATTTCGGAATGATTCCGACGATCTGCCCCACTCGACGGAGGAGAGAGAGGCGTTTCCAAAGATGAGGAGAATGCGACATCAACACTTAAAAGAAGATAGAGCTGAGTATGACAATAGTTGCTATGCATAACGAGGCGTTTTTATCTATTTGGAATATAAAATAGAAAAAGATACAATATTGTATCTAAACGGCTAAAATAACATAGCTTTGCGAAAAACAAAAGGAAACAAAGAAAAAAGTCACACAGGACGATAAATTATAGAAAGAAGAATGACAATGACAAATTCACAGGATCTATTTGAAAAATCACAGAAGGTAATTCCGGGCGGCGTCAATTCACCGGTCAGGGCATTTGGCTCGGTGGGACGGACACCTGTATTTATGAAGAAAGCAAAAGGTTCACATATATTTGACGAGGATGGCAATTCCTATGTGGATTATGTTTGTTCCTGGGGCCCGGGAATTCTGGGGCATGCCGATGACAGAGTCATAGATGCGGTGAAGGCGGCTTGTGATGACGGACTTACATTCGGCGCACCGACAAGGAAAGAGCTCGAGATCGCAGAGCTGGTAAATGAGCTCATGCCGTCAATGGAGCTGACACGAATGGTCAACTCGGGAACAGAGGCGGTGATGAGTGCCCTTAGAGTGGCGAGAGGATTTACAGGCAGAGACAAGATTGTAAAGTTCCGCGGCTGCTATCACGGACACAGTGATGGACTTCTGGTCAAGGCAGGCTCGGCGGCACTCACACAGTCAGTTCCGGACAGCCTGGGAGTTCCAAAGTCGTATACACAGCATACACTCATAGCAGAGTATAACAACGAGGACAGCGTAAAGAAGTTATTTGAGGCGGAGGGCAAAGACATTGCCGCAATCGTGGTCGAGCCGGTTGCCGCAAATATGGGAGTTGTCCCACCGCATGATGGATTCCTTCAGTTCCTCAGGGACATAACAAATGAGTACGGCGCACTTCTTATATTTGATGAGGTCATCACAGGTTTCAGACTCAGCCTTGGCGGTGCCCAGGAATACTTCGGGGTAAAGCCTGATCTCACAACACTTGGCAAGATAGTCGGAGGCGGAATGCCGGTGGGAGCATACGGCGGACGCCGCGATGTCATGAGCATGGTGGCACCACTTGGCGGAGTATACCAGGCGGGAACTCTGTCGGGCAATCCGATAGCCATGACAGCCGGACTCACAACGCTCCGCATACTCCAGAAGGAAAAGGATACAATATATCCGGCGATAGAAAAGAGCACAAGGCAGATAGCCGACACAGTCAGAAGCACATTTGGCGACACAGTCCATGTCAACCAGATAGGCTCACTGATGAGCGTATTCTTCACAGATCAGGAAGTAGTGGATATGGACACGTCAATATCCAGCGACACCGCAAGGTATGCAAAGTATTTCTCATACATGCTGGACAACGGAATCTACCTTGCACCATCACAGTTCGAGGCAATGTTCGTGTCCTACGCACACAGCAAGGAAGACGTATCCAAAACCTGTGAGCTGATAAAGAAATACAAAGAGAACTAGAGAGACTTAGTAGGTCAGAAGATGTCTCATTAAAAAGGAATTTATATTCCTATATTGTAGAAATAATTAGATAAGTATTAAAAGAGTGGTTTGGAAATAACATAATAAAACTAACGGTTATCGAAGAGTAAGCTGTCATGTTTATGTGATGCTACAAAGGCGGGTAGCACATAGACGACGGAAGCTTGTCGCTCCTTGCTGAGCGGGAGCCCCCCTGCCTTTATAGGGGGCGGGAGCGAATGCAGTCAGGAGCTAAGACAAGGTGACAGAGTCGTGCGTAGCCTTGGAGCATCACATAAACATGACAGCGACCTTCTTCGACAAGGAGGAAATATGAGAGATTTGGTTATTGTGGGCAGCGGCCCTGCGGGTCTGTCCGCCGCAGTCTACGCCAAGAGGGCGATGATGGACGTGGTGGTACTGGAGAAGGAAGCATTCTCCGGCGGGCAGATCGTGAATACAGAGCAGGTGGACAACTACCTCGGACTGCCGGGCATAAGCGGCTTTGACATGGGTATGAAGTTCAGAGAACACGCGGATACATTTGGCGTGGAGTTTGATGACAGAGAGGTGACAGCCATCGAGGATCACGGCGATCACAAGAAGGTCAGCCTGGAGGATGGCAGCAGCATAGAGACAAAGGCGGTTCTGATAGCCACGGGTGCAAAGCACAGAAAGCTTGGCGTTACCGGTGAGGAGGAATTCACAGGGGCAGGAGTTTCTTACTGTGCCACATGTGATGGAGCGTTCTTTAGGAACAAAGAAGTCGCAGTTGTGGGCGGTGGCAATATAGCTCTTGAGGATGCCCTGTATCTGTCAAAGATGTGCAGTAAGGTGCATCTGATCCACAGAAGAGATGAGTTCAGAGGCGAGAAAATACTTGGAGCGCGTGTGCTTGAAACAGAGAATATAGAATTTCATTCATTTGCACAGGTGACAGAGATAGGCGGAACGCCGGGCAAGCTGAATCTCAAGGTTGCTGTGAATACACCAAAAACAGTGGGCGGACAGACAGACAGCGAATTCACGCTTCCGGTAGCCGGTGTATTCATTGCCATAGGAACAAGCCCTATCACAGACTTCCTCGGTGACGTTGTGGAGCTTGATGACGCTGGTTATGTTGCAGCGGGCGAGACCGGACAGACCAGCACACCGGGAATATTTGCCGCGGGAGATGTGAGGACCAAGGCAGTGCGCCAGGTGGCGACAGCAGTTGGAGATGGTGCAGCAGTTATCCATTATGTTGAGGAATACCTGAATGGGTTAAAAAATAAGGACAACTGAAACAGCTGATCGGCATATATGATTAACGATATAGAAACATACTCAAAAAAATAAATAGAATAATTGGGAAGCAATTGGCATGGAGATAAAGCATGGAATGTAAATGCATACCTGTTTTCTCCCTGCCAAAAAAAATAAAACTAATTCATAGTAATTCTATAGGTAAAATATAACAATGAACAGGAGGCGGAAAAATGTTAATATCATCAAAGGGACAATATGCACTGAGACTCATGGTAGATATATCGATAAACAGTGGCAGCACGGTTACTGTCAAAGCTGTAGCCAGAAGATGTGGATTGTCTGACAAATATCTTGAGCAGGTTACATCTTCTCTGCTAAAGGCAGGATATTTAAGAAGCGTGAGAGGACCGAGGGGCGGTTACCGTCTGAACATGCCGGCGGAGGAGATCACGGTTGGGATGGTGCTAAGGGCGATAGAGGGCAGGATATCACCGATAGATAACAGAGTTGATGAGGACGGCGACACCAACATGGTCATGAACGATGTCATTGGAGAGGTGTGGGATGACCTTGAATCTGCCATCAACAATGTCCTTGATAACAAAACCATCGCCGATCTTACCCGGGAGTACAGTGACCGGATCGGATACATGTATTCGATATAAATCGGGACGGAGGGGCCAGATGTCAATAAGATTTCAGTTGAAAAAAAACTTATTTTGTATATAGTTGTAGTGGGATATATATCATATTAGGAGAATAAGAGATGTTAACACAGTTTTCGAGAACAGAGCTGCTATTTGGCAAGGAAGCCATGGACAAGCTGGCAGGCTCTAAGGTAGCGGTATTTGGAATAGGCGGAGTTGGCGGTTATGTATGCGAGGCACTGGTCAGGAGCGGTGTCGGAGCATTTGACCTGATAGATGATGACAAGGTGTGCCTGACAAATCTCAACAGACAGATCATAGCGACAAGGAGCACAGTTGGAAAGTATAAGACCGATGTTATGAGGGACAGGATGCTTGACATCAATCCAAATGTGGAGGTTGAGGTACACAAATGTTTCTTCCTTCCGGAAAATGCGGATGACTTCCCTTGGGACAGCTACGACTACGTAGTCGATGCGGTGGACACCGTGACAGCCAAGATCGCTCTTGTCATGAAGTGCAAGGAGAAGAATATCCCGATCATCAGCAGCATGGGTGCGGGAAACAAACTTGACGGAAGCCAGTTCAAGGTTGCAGATATATACAAGACAAAGGTGTGTCCGCTTGCGAAGGTCATGAGAAGAGAGCTGAAGAAGAGGGGCGTCAAGAAACTCAAGGTCGTATACTCGGAAGAGATTCCGACAAGGCCGATCGAAGATATGGCGATAAGCTGCAGAAACAACTGCATTTGTCCTCCGGGTGCAGAACACAAATGTACAGAGCGCAGAGACATCCCGGGCAGCGTGGCATTTGTGCCATCAGTCGCAGGGCTTATAATAGCCGGTGAGGTGGCAAAGGATCTCATCAGGAGGTAATAAAAAAGGACGCTGAGAAATCAGCGCCTTCTCCATAAAAATACCAGAGTTCCAAGCAGAACCGCACCACCATAGATGAATGGTGCATTTTTGTCACTGTTCATAGTTCTTTCCGTATAAGATACGGATGGATTATTCGGGTTGTAATATATTGCGATGGACGACATGGAGTTGTAATTTGTTATACCGCGGACGGAAAGAAAACCATTGTGCAATACTCCGGACTGGTCGCGGTATTCATAGTTGATATGGGTTCTTTTACTGAATCTTCTGACAGATGTGATATCGGCGGATGTTCTGGTATAGTCCCGCTCGATACGGCATGCCTTACCCCGTATGGAAAGGCCGATGACCACAGCTATGATGAATGATGCTATTGGAATAATGTAAGTCGTATAAGGTAATAGTCTGAAAAAAATACTGATAGAATCCCCCGATGTTAAAATCATAATGTACCCCCTGAAATTGTTGTTTCCCCAAAATATCAGACATGAGATCCCTATTTACATGCCGGACTTGTATGTGTAGATTATAATATAAAGAAGACTGGTTGAGAATCCCTTAATTTAAGAGGATAAGTCTGTTAATATAGCAAATTTCAGGTAATAAATATATTACTGTTTGCACTGCCACTCATGGTGGTCATAAGCTCAGTCATATTCGCATTTGCCAGAAGTGATAACATGGTGATAATAGGCCAATAATATAATAGAGAATATACAAAAGGAAGATGAACGAGATGGATAAGAAAGAAGAAAAGAAAATTATAAGACAGGAGTTTCTGACAGGTGAGAGAGCTCTTTTCATGGGAAAAAATCTCGATATATATGATACGATATTTGACGATGGCGAGTCTCCGCTTAAGGAGAGCCGCGGCATAAATCTGTACGGCAGCATGTTCAAATGGAAGTATCCGCTGTGGTACAGCAAGAATATTGTTGCGGAGGATTGCCACTGGTTTGAGATGGCGAGAGCCGGAGTCTGGTACACTGATAATATCGCGGTGAGACGGGCACTCATCCAGGCGCCAAAGAACTTCCGCAGATGTAAAGGGCTGGAGCTTACGGATGTGACATTCACCCATGCGGAGGAGACACTGTGGAGCTGCGATGACGTGACAATGGATCACGTGACAGCAAAGGGCGACTATTTTGCCATGAACAGCAATAATATGAAGATAGACGACCTGAAGCTTGACGGCAACTATTCATTTGACGGATGCAGGAATGTAGAGATAAGAAACTCCAATCTGCTTTCAAAGGATGCATTCTGGAATACCGAGAATGTGACCGTATATGATTCATTCATATCGGGCGAGTATCTTGGCTGGAACGCAAAGAACCTCACCCTGATAAACTGCACCATCGAGAGCCTTCAGGGAATGTGCTACATCGACAACCTTGTGATGAAGAACTGCAAGCTCATCAACACAACACTTGCATTTGAATATTCAACAGTGGATGCCGACATCTGTAGCAAGATAGACAGTGTCATGAACCCGACATCAGGAACCATCAAAGCCCAGCACATCGACAACCTGATAATAGAAAAAGACAAAGTAGATCCGTCAAAGACAAAAATAATAGTACAGGACTAAACGAGTTTAAGATTTGGTGATATATCATAACGTAAATGAGATTCCGCGGCTGCTGTGGTGAAACGAGTTGGCACATATAGAGTGCTCAATCGGTAGTGAAGTCGACTGAGCATTGCTGCTTCTTGCCGGAGCGGCGCAAGCAACGCCCTTATCGCTTGCAGAGCGCAGTGCAGATAGAAGCAAAGCAAGGCGAGGGAAGACGAACGTGATGGAGCACTCTATATGTGCCAGCCGTTTGCCACAGCAGCCGCGGAATCTCTCCATGAAGTGGAGGGACAAACATGAAGTTTGATTTTGACAAGGTTATAGACAGACGCGGCACAGGCTCCCTGAAGTGGGACGTGCCGGAAAACGAACTGCCAATGTGGGTGGCAGACATGGACTTTCAGACGGCTCCGTGCATCAGGGAGGCACTGGCAGCCCGGGTTGAGCACGGAATATTCGGATATTCCATCATCCCGGACGAGTGGGCAGATGCCTACGTGAACTGGTGGGGCAACAGACACGGATTTGCGATAGATAGGGATTGGCTGGTGTTCTGCTCCGGTGTCATCCCAGCCATATCAACGGCGGTGAGAAAGCTCACCACACCCGCAGAGAATGTTGTAGTGCAGACCCCTGTCTACAATATTTTCTTCAATTCTATATACAACAATGGGCGAAATATATTGGAGAGTCCTCTGAAATATGACGGCGAGGGATATGCCATGGACTTTGAGGATCTTGAGGCAAAGCTTGCAGATCCACAGACCAGCCTCATGATACTCTGCAATCCACAGAATCCTGCGGGGAAGATCTGGGATAAGGAGACACTTGCCCATGTGGGAGAGCTCTGCGCAAAGTATGGTGTGACGGTCATCTCGGATGAGATACACTGCGATCTCACCGATCCTGACAAGGAGTATGTGCCATTTGCCACGGCATCGGACACATGCAGGGATATAAGTGTGACCTGTATTGCGCCGACAAAGACCTTCAACATAGCCGGAATCCAGACTGCGGCCATTGTGGTTCCAGATAAATTCCTGAGACACAAGATGTGGAGAGGTCTGAACACAGATGAAGTAGCCGAGCCAAATGCATTTGCGGTGGATGCGGCGATAGCAGCATTTACAAATGGCGGCGAGTGGCTGGACAGTCTCAGGCAGTATCTGTATGAGAACAAGCAGTATGTGAGAAAATTTGTATCTGAGAATATCCCTGACATGAAGGTGGTGTACTCGGAGGCAACATACCTTCTCTGGTTTGACTGCAGTAAGATAACTGACAACGCAAAACAGCTTTCAGCATTTATCAGGAAGAACACAGGGCTCTATATGTCGCCGGGACTTTCATATGGTAAGAACGGAAAGGCATTTATCAGACTTAACATCGCATGTCCAAGGTCGATCATGGAAGAGGGCATGAAGAGACTTGCCGAGGGAACCACGGCATTCAGAAAAATGAACGCAGAGACGGTAAACATAGACAATGCGGCTAAAAAAGGAGATATAGATGAGTAGCAGTGAAAACTTGCTGAAGGACATGATATCTGGAAAGTCGATGACCGCATCCCAGCAGATAGGACTTACGGTCAGGCTCAGCATCCCGGCGATCCTTGCCCAGATCTCGTCCATTGTCATGCAGTACATCGATGCATCCATGGTGGGGCGTCTTGGTGCAAATGCATCGGGAGCCATCGGACTTGTTTCGTCCACGACATGGCTGTTTGGCGGGCTATGCATTGCGGTGACTACAGGATTTACTGTGCAGATAGCCCAGGCTGTGGGGGCCGGTGAGGATAAATCTGCCAGAAATATCATGAAACAGGGACTCATAATAGCCCTGTGCATAAGCGTCATACTCGCACTCATTGCAGCAGTGATAAGCACACCGCTTCCGAGCTGGCTCGGCGGTGAAGCTGCTATACAGAAGATGGCAAGCCAGTATTTCCTTGTGTATATGCTGGGACTTCCTGCTCTGCAGATGAACAGCATAGCGGGCGGTATGCACCAGAGCTCCGGAAATATGAGACTCCCAGGTATACTGAATGTCATGTGCTGTGTGATGGATGTGATTTTTAATTTGTTCTTTATATTTCCGACAAGAATTGTAAATTTAAGTATTCCGTTTTTATCCAGCGTAAGGCTGGCTGGTTCTCAGATGGCAGGAACGGTTCAGGCAGGAGCCTTTGGTTCCCATTTGTCAACACTTGTGCAGTCTGAAACCTCGATGAATGGACTGACATTTACCATGCCGGGACTTGGACTTGGCGTTGCTGGGGCGGCACTTGGAACCATCACTGCTGAAGCAGTTACCTGTGCCATCATGGTCACTGCACTTCTTTGGAAGAACAGGACACTCCATTTAAGAAAGGGAGAACGTTTAAGATTTCACAGGGATACCCTTGCCAAGGCGGTGAAGATTGGAGCACCTGTGGGTCTTGAGCAGATGGTCATGTGCTCAGCGTATGTCATGTCCACAAAGATCGTGTCACCGCTTGGAACGATAGCCATCGCAGCCAACTCATTTGCGGTTACTGCGGAGAGCTTCTGTTACATGCCGGGGTACGGAGTACAGGCGGCATCAACCACACTTGTGGGACAATGCGTGGGAGCAGGACAAAAACAGTTGTCCAGAAGAATGGCATGGATTACAATGGGATTAGGTGTGTCGGTTATGACCATTGGCGGAGTCCTTATGTACATAGCAGCTCCGTCCATGATAGGTGTGCTGACACCGAACGAAGAGATAAGAAATCTTGGGGCGGCAGTGCTGAGGATAGAGGCATTTGCCGAACCATTTTATGCCGCATCCATAGTTGCATCGGGAGCACTCAGGGGAGCCGGGGACACTCTGGTCCCAAGCTGCATGAACTTTGCAAGTATGTGGTGTGTGCGGATACCGCTTGCAGCCATACTTGCACCTAGAGTCGGTCTCTACGGTGTATGGATCGCCATGTGCGTGGAGCTCTGTTTCAGAGGAATCCTGTTCACCACAAGGCTTAAACGGGAAAGATGGATGCGGGTGTTTGACGAACATTAAATATGATGTTTTATAATTGCAAGGCATGATTAAACTTGCAATAAAACATCGTTAAACAGGGAGGAAAATATGCCAGTATTTGATTTCAGTGGAAGTGACAACAAGAATAAGAACATAGTTACATATGAGACGTTTCAGTCTTCGGAGTCTACAGCAACAGCGGAGAAGCCGATCATGATCCTTGAGAACACGACCAGGAAGTGGGCTCACCACTCCAGCGGAAAGTTCACCAATCCGATCAAGAGAACAGCATTTGAATTTGACGAGGTAGACGGAGTCCAGTCCGCAGACATATTGAAGATAGATGCGAGATTTGTAAGCCTTCTCAAATGGCTCGGCGAGAATCACATCAACGTCCGTCTGTCGGGAGAGAACAGACCGGAGGGTTATGCGGTATACAAGATAAGGGAGACCGAGTTCGGCGGCGGATCAAAGCTCTCGGCAAATGATGGATTCCTGCAGTTTATGATAGAGAGACTTCTTGCCAGCGACGCCCCTTCAGAAGAGGAGAAATCCGAGGAGGAAGAAGAGGAAGAGGCACTGGGCGATGACATGAAGCTCACGAGCATGCAGAGCATCATTGACTTCATGCACTGCGCCGGAAGAACACTTCCTGACAATATAAGGCTGTGGGCCAGAAGAAATCTTGCGGTTGCGAGATCCAGCGAGGTATCACCGGAGGAGAGACGCCACGCCCAGAGAGCACTTTCCATGGCGATGAACATCAGATGGAAGAGCAATTACTTTGAGGCGATAGATCCGGAAGAGGCTAGAAGGATACTGGACGAGGAACTCTACGGAATGGAGAAGGTAAAGCAGAGGATCATCGAGACAATCATCCAGATCAACCGTACACATACACTTCCTGCATATGGACTTCTGCTCTGCGGACCTGCCGGAACAGGAAAGTCACAGATAGCCTATGCGGTTGCGAGAATACTCAGACTTCCATGGACGACCCTTGACATGAGTTCCATCAACGATCCGGAACAGCTTACAGGAAGTTCAAGAGTATATTCCAATGCCAAGCCGGGAATCATCATGGAGGCATTTTCACAGGCTGGAGAATCTAACCTCGTATTCATCATCAACGAGCTGGACAAGGCAAATTCCGGCAAGGGCAACGGCAATCCTGCGGATGTACTGCTGACACTGCTGGACAACCTGGGATTCACCGACAACTACATGGAGTGCATGATCCCGACAAATGGCGTGTATCCTATAGCGACGGCAAATGACAAGGAGAACATCAGCAAGCCGATCATGTCGAGATTTGCTGTTATAGACATACCGGATTACACCCCGGATGAGAAGAAGGAGATATTCAACAAATTTGTTCTGCCGAAGGTGCTCAAGCGCATCGGACTTGACAAGAGCGAGTGCATCATCCTTCCAGACGGCGTGGATGCTGTCATCAAGAAGTGCGACGGCGTGACCGGAATCAGAGATATAGAGCAGGCTGCAGAGCACATAGTTGCACATGCGCTTTACCAGATCGAGGTAAATCACGTTCAGAGCGTGACATTTGACGGAGCTATGATAGAGGAGCTTTTGAGCTGATTATCGTCATATTACACAATTTACATTACGGAAAGTATTATGGTATACTCTTCTTATGAAACAAGTTTCATGGACTACAGTCTGAAATTCATAAGGAGAGTATATTTATATATGGCAAGTATAAGAGACGTTGCGAAGGAGGCGGGGGTCGCCATCTGCACGGTGTCGAGACTTATCAACGGCACGGCAAATGTTGAACCTGAGACTCAGAAGAAGATAGAAGATGCGATGAAGAAACTGGATTATGTTCCAAATGAGCTTGCGCGAGGCATGTTCAAGGGCAGATCAAACTCCATTGCGATGTTGGTTCCAAATATCCAGCACCCATGGTTCTCATCACTGGCATCGGAGATAGAAAAGATACTTTATGAGAAGAAATACAAGTTTATGCTTTTTTCAACATCCGATGACAAGCAGAGGGAGAAGGAGTGTTTCAAGCTGTTAAAGTCCAACATCGTGGATGGGATCATATGCGGAACGTCGGCATGTACGGCGAAGGAATACCAGAAGATAGATAAGCCGATGGTCATGCTGGATTATAAGGTTGGCAGCAAATTTCCTGTCGTAGTGTCGGATCACAAGATGGGCGGACAGCTTGCTGCCCAGGAATTTATAAACAGTGGATGCAAATATGTCATCCACATATCAGGAATCAAGGTAGATAAGAATATCATGTCATTTGAGTGCCATGAGGAACTAGATAGAGTCCTTGCCGAGAATGGGATAAAATCCAGACGAGTTCCAATACAGTGGAACGACTTTGATTTTCATGGATATTTTGAGATGGCAAAATGCATACTGGAGGAGTATCCTGACGTGGACGGAATATTTGCCGCAGACATGCCGGCGATAGCATTCCTTAAGGCGGCACTTGCCATAGGCAAAAAGATTCCTGATGACCTGGCGATCGTGGCATACGACGGAACGTACATAACCAACGCCAGCACGACAAGGCTCACATCGATACATCAGCCGTACAAGGAGATCGCCCAGGAGGCAGTACGCCAGCTTATGGAGATGATCGACGGACCGGAGGAGGAAGATGATGCCGAAGGACAGGTTGAAAGAGCAACCGCAGATCAGATCGACAGCGCAAAAGAGAGAAACACACATATAGACGGAAATCTTATACTACTTCCGGTGAGCGTAGAAAAAGGCGATACAACTTTATAGTATGATTACGAAAAGAAGTTCATGAAGAGAAAATGAGGTGCCACTCAAAAATCATGAACTTCTTTTTTATGCGGGTACAAAACATAAAAAACTTACTAAGAGCACAAAATACAAAAATCTATAAATCCCCTATTGACGAAACATGTTTCATATGATAATCTTAATGCAAATGAAACATGTTTCATTTAAGCGCTTATGAAATATGTTTTATCGGAACAATATGAATGATAGCGAGAATTAACAAGAGGGAAAATTCAAAGCAAGAAAAGGAGAAAAGGTTATGAGAGCAAAGAAATTAGTAGCATGTGCACTTTCAGCAGCTATGATGCTGGGACTTGCATCTATGACAGGATGTGGTTCAGCAAAGAAGGATTACGATCTGTATATTTACAACACAAAGTCCGAGATCGCAGACAGTATCCAGGATCTGTGCAAGGATTATGAGACAGAGACAGGAGTTAAGGTTAAGGTTTACACATGTGGTACACAGGAGACCATGGAGACACTCAGATCTGAGATGAATTCCAAGAACTATCCTACACTGTACGCGATAAACCAGGCACAGTTCACAGAGTGGAATGAGGGCGGATTTGTACTTCCATCAACATCAGTAAATAATGAAGAATTAAAGTCAATCTACGATTCAATCCCAGAGAGCATGCAGCTCGCAGATGAGAGCGGAGCAAGCTGCGGAATCCCTTACAACGTAGAGGGTTACGGACTTATCGCAGATACGCAGATGATATGTGATGTATTTGGACTTGACAGCGCAGACGCATTTGTCGCTGATTACAGAAGTGCCAATTATGAAGAGTTCACAGGCATGATCAAGGCAATCGATGATTACATAAACGGCAAGGGTGGCGAGAAGGTTACACTTTCAGGCAATGCATACACCACGGCAAAGGACAAGACAGCCACAACAGAGAACATGAACGGAGTATTTGCAATCGCAGGCGCAGAGAAGTGGACATATGCAAACCACTATACAAACTACGCACTGAATGCAGTATTCCCTAACTACAATGCAACGGCAGCAGCTACAAAGGAAGATGTTGATAAGCTTGAGGAGCCACTTGTAAAGATGGTTCAGGAGCTTGACATGCTTTCAAGCTACACAGCAGGACCAAGCGGCAAGGTAGAGCGTGGATCAGAGTACATCAACTCAACAGTGACAGGATATGATCAGGCAGTTCAGACATTTGCCGAGGGTAAGGCAATGTTCATCAAGCAGGGTAACTGGGTATACGGAACCATCGCAGGTGTGGATGCAGACAAGGCATCAAGACTCACAATGCTCCCAATGAAGGTCAACCTTGAGCAGAGTGACATCTCAGCTGAGGGCGTTACAGTTGACAAGATGAACAGCTCAATCCCTGAGTTCGTTTCACAGTATTACGTTATCAACAAGAAGGATTCAGAAGAGGAGCAGAAAGCCGCTGAGGACTTCCTTGTATGGCTCTACACATCAGATACAGGAAAAGATTACATCACAAACAAATTCGCATTTGTCCCATTCAACGCAGACGAGAGCGAGAAGCTTGAGAATCCGCTCAGCAATTCACTTGTATACTATATGAGCAATGACCTTGTGATGGGCAATGACTTCGATGCTTTCCCTGAGTCATGGGGACTCAACACCATCGGTGCAACTATTCAGGAGCAGTTGTTTACAAATCCTGATCAGTGGGATGAGAACACTATAAGAACAGGTGTGGAAGATGCACTGACAAAGTGGAAGGACAGCATCAAAGAGTAATCGGTGTTCAATGGGATGTGTCAGGTTTTCTATGAAAACCTGACATGTAGCGCCAGCCATTTGCCGAAGGCAAATTTTGTATGGCTGGTGTTCAATGTAGGAAAGGAAAAACTATGAAAAGATTTTACAAGAGAAAATTCTGGTTTATGGTTCTGCCTTCTATAGTGTTGTTTCTGCTGGTTATCATAGTTCCTTTTATAGAGGGTGTGATCTATTCCTTCACCGAGTGGAGAGGTTCCTACTTCGTAGGTGGGGAGCACTGGTGGAATGCACTGGTGGGACTTAAGAATTATACAAGCATATTCAAGTCGAAGGATTTCCTTCAGTCACTTGGATACACGGCCATATATGCTGTACTCGCAGTAATAGCACAGAATGTTGTCAGTCTTCTTCTGGCACTCATGATCAAGAAGCTTACCAAGGGCAAGGGACTTTTCAGAACGGTACTGTTCCTTCCATATGTACTTGGAATGCTCGCAATGGGTTATGTATGGCGTTTCATATTTGAAAATGTATTTTCACAGACGCTGTTCGGAACAGACGGTGTGGTACACGTAGAGGTGCTCAACAACATGCTTCAGAATCAGTGGAAAGCACTTCTGGCATATGCGATCGTTGGTGTATGGCAGGTTGCAGGTTATTACCTGATAATCTACCTCAACGGACTCAACAATATTTTAGAGGATATTTATGAGGCTGCCAGAATAGATGGGGCTACGGGCTGGACAAGCTTCAGGAAGATCACACTTCCGCTTCTCATGCCTTCATTTACGATAGTGCTCTTCATGTCACTGGCAAACAGCTTCAAGATGCTTGACCTCAATGTTTCACTGACAGAGGGCAATTTCGGAACGACCATGATATCCTACATGATACTGAAAACAGTAAGAGAGAGCTCTCCTCCGGCATACGGAGAGGCGCAGGCACAGGCAGTTATATTCTTCGTTATCATTGCAGTTATATCTATAGCTCAGGTAATGATCACTAAGAGAAAGGAGATTGAATCATAATGGGAGTAAAAGGCAAGATCAAAAGAGCACTCATAGTGGTTATACTCGCTGTATTGGCAATCGTGACCATATTCCCGATATGGTTCCTGATCGTCAACTCATTCAAGGGACAGCAGGAGATAGTAGCATCTCCAATAGCTCTCCCGAAATCATGGAATCTGGACTATCTGAAGAATGCAGCTGAGCAGATAAATCTCGGCAGCAGCCTGCTTCAGACAGTACTCATAACAGTTGCGGCAGTGGCACTTATCGTGGTCATATCTTCATTTGCCGCATGGGCAATTGCCAGGACAGATTCCAAGGTGGCAAATATACTCTTCATCGCATACACAGCAGCCATGCTCATACCTTTCCAGTCAGTTATGTACCCATTGGTATCGCTGATGGACAAGCTGGGACTCAAAAACACACCGGGGCTGATCCTCATGTACGGAGGCTTTGGAATCAGTATGTCGGTTCTGCTGTACAGAGGATTCATCAAGAGTATCCCGCTGTCACTTGAGGAGGCAGCCATGCTCGATGGAGCAAATATATTCCAGATATACAGATATGTGGTCATGCCCCTCTTAAAGCCTACGACCATGACAGTTGTCATCACAAATGCAGTGTGGATATGGAACGATTACCTTCTTCCATTCCTCGTAATAGGAAATAACGACAAAAAGACGCTCACGCTGAGCTTATATTATGCAAAGAGTCTGTCAGGACAGTATGGAAATCCATGGGAGCTAATCTTCCCTGCGGTACTTCTCTGCATCATCCCTATCGTGATCATATTCATCATACTTCAGAAGAATATCATCGAGGGAATTTCAGCCGGAGCTGTGAAAGGATAAACATAAAATATGGACAGAAAATGGTGGAAAGAGGCGGTATTTTACCAGATATACCCTAGAAGCTTCTATGACAGCAACGGAGATGGAATAGGAGATCTGAAGGGAATAACTGAGAAATTGCCGTACCTCAAAAATCTTGGCGTGACCGCTGTGTGGATATGTCCATTCTTCAAGTCGCCTATGAAGGACAATGGATATGACATATCGGATTACTACGATGTGAATCCTGAGTTTGGAACCATAGAGGATGCGGATGAACTTATAAGATGCGCAAATGAAAATGGCATCAAGATCATCATGGACATGGTCATCAATCACACATCAGACCAGCACAGATGGTTCCAGGAGGCGTGCCGGGACAGACACAGCAAATACAGAAATTACTATATATTTAAGGACAACATAGATGGACTTGCAGATCTCAGATCCAACTTCGGTGGAAGCACATGGACACAGATTGAGGATGGCAGCTGGTATTTCCATTCATTTGCGAAGGAGCAGCCGGATCTCAACTGGGAATGTGAGGAGATGAGACAAGAGCTCTACGACATGATGAATTGGTGGCTTGACAAGGGAGTTTCAGGATTCCGAATGGATGCCATAACATTTATCAAGAAAGACCTCTCATTCCCGCCTATGCCGTCAGACGGCGAGGACGGCAGATGCGATGTTGGCAAATGCTGCCTCAACAGGCCGGGAATAGATGAGTTCCTTCACGAGTTAAAACTCAACACATATGGCAGAGGAGACTTTGTGACTGTCGCAGAGACTCCTGGAGTTCCAAATGAGGATTTGGACAGATATATTGGGAGAGATGGACATTTCTCCATGATATTTGACTTTAGCTACACAGATATAGATATCAATCCGGGCGATCTCTGGCTGCACCAGAGAGACTGGACGATAGAGGAATTCAAGGACAAGCTGTTCACCAATCAGAGACTTGTGAAAAAGATCGGATGGGCAGCAAATTACCTGGAAAACCACGATCAGCCTAGAAGTATAGGCAAGTACTTCCCAGCCGGTGATATTCCTGAATACAGAACACAGATGGCAAAGGCGCTGGGCGCGCTGTTCTTCTTCCTGAAGGGTACGCCGTTTGTATATCAGGGACAGGAACTTGGTATGATAAACACTCATTTTGATAACATAGATGAGCTGGACGATATCAACTCCAAGGGACAGTTTGCGAGATGCATTGAAGCCGGATACAGCGAGGCAGAGGCGATGGAATCTGTAAATATCAGGAGCCGCGACCAGTCAAGACTTCCGATGCAGTGGAACAGCGATAAGAACTTCGGATTCTCAGTGCATGAGCCATGGCTGGCATGCAACAATCAGTGTGACCTCCAGACAGTGGAGCTTGAGAGCGCTGATAAGGATTCTGTGCTTAACTTTTATAAGGCGATGATACAGCTCAGAAATCACTCGGAGTACACACAGACTCTCATCTACGGAGACCTGGAGGATGTGGAGACGGATAATGCAGGAATCATAGTGTACAGGCGCAAGCCGGTTCAGATTGAGTGTGCATGTGGAACTGGAGCAAATGCAGAAAGCACAGACAGATCGGTATATGTTGTTGTCAACATGACCGGTGAGGATGTGGGCTATGCAATTCCTGAGACTGCGGATGTGCTTATGGGTAATTATGCGGATTACGATGGTACGCTCAGACCTTATGAGACTGTGGTGTACGCGGTGTAGGCCGGAGCTGGCAGAAAAAGCCTGAATATTGGTGGAGACTGATTGAAAATTACAGTTGGTCTGGTATCAGTATTCAGGCTTTTTTCATTGCCTGTATACTTTTGGGATACTTTGCTCAAATCTATAGACAAAGTGAATGGATCATTAAATGCAAGATATGTCTTAATGTTCAGAGCGTATTCACAGTTCAGAATAATCACCCAACTTAACCATTATCGGTACCATATTTGGTCAACTTTTTTCCATATAAAATCTAATTCCCAGATATTAAAATAACTGTATTAAAAGCAGTCAGACATGAGATTTTAGAGCAGAGGGTGCGCAGTGCACAGGCGTAACGGAGGTTGTCTGCTCAGACAAATAAATGGAGAAAAGGAGTCACACTTATGGGTATTATTTTTCACGAAGAAACAAAGACATTTCACCTTACAAATGGCAAGATAAGCTACATCATGACAGTGCTCCCCAATGGACATCTGGGAAATCTGTACTATGGTAAGGCGATAAGGGACAGAGAGGATTTCTCACATCTGTTGGAGCTTGTCCAGAGACCTATGTTCCAGTATGTATATGACGATGACAGACTGTTCTCACTTGAGTCAGTGAAGCAGGAGCTTCCTGTGTACGGAACCACAGACTACAGAGCACCGATGGTTGAGGTACTTCAGTCAAATGGCAGCAGGATATCAGATTTTGTATATGTATCACATGAGGTAAATGAGGGCAAGCCAAAGCTTGAGGCATTGCCGGCAACATACACAGAGAATGATGACGAGGCAGAGACGTTGATCGTCACATTGAAGGATTCACTCACAGGCATAAAGGCGAGAATGCTCTATACGATATGGAGCGACAGACCAGTCATAGCAAAGAGTGTGGAGTATGTAAATGAAGGCACAGAGGCGGTACATCTCACCACTGCTTACAGTATGTGTCTGGATCTCCCTGATCCTGATTATCAGTGGATGCAGCTCTCAGGCGCATGGGCAAGGGAGCGCAACATAATAACAAGGGATCTCGAGCAGGGCGTACAGTCGATAGGCAGTAATCGTGGTCATTCATCCCATGAGCACAATCCGTTCATCGTATTGAAGAGAGAGACAACGGACGAGAACCAGGGAGAGGCGATTGGAATAAGCCTTGTATATAGCGGCAATTTTAAGATACAGGCAGAGGTTGACACGAGAAATACAGCCCGCATTCTTGCCGGAATAAATCCGGATACATTTGACTGGAAGCTCGATGCAGGTGAGCATTTCCAGACTCCTGAGGCAGTCATCGTATACTCAGATCAGGGACTCAACAAGATGAGCCAGACTTTCCACAAGCTGTATCAGAAGAGACTTGCAAGAGGCGAGTGGAGAGACAAGCCAAGGCCGATCCTCATCAACAACTGGGAGGCTACATATTTTGATTTCACCAGAGAGAAGCTCATAGCCATCGCACAGAAGGCAAAGGAGTGCGGAGTTGAGCTGTTCGTTCTTGACGACGGCTGGTTTGGAGCCAGAACCACAGACCATGCAGGCCTTGGAGATTGGGTTGCAAATCCAGACAGACTCCCGGAGGGAATCACAGGAATTGCAGAGGATATAGAGAAGGTAGGATTGAAGTTCGGACTGTGGTTCGAGCCGGAGATGACAAATAAAGATTCAGACCTCTACAGAGAGCACCCAGACTGGATACTTTCAGTTCCGGGAAGACATGACTCACACGGAAGATTCCAGTACGTTCTGGATTTTTCCAGGAAAGAGGTCGTTGACAGAATATATGAGATGATGGCAAAGATACTCAGCACGGCAAAGGTGTCATATGTGAAGTGGGATATGAACAGAAGTATCACCGAGTGCTATAGTGCGGCTCTTCCGGCTGACAGACAGGGCGAGGTGTTTCACAGATACATACTTGGTGTGTACGATTTGTATGAGAGACTCACAAGCACATTTCCACATGTACTCTTTGAGTCATGTGCCAGCGGCGGCGGACGTTTTGATCCGGGCATTCTCTACTATGCGCCACAGGGCTGGACAAGTGATGACACGGATGCCATAGAGAGAGTCAAGATCCAGTATGGAACATCCATGTGTTACCCGATCAGCAGTATGGGAAGCCACGTTTCGGTTGTGCCAAATCATCAGACAAGACGTGAGACTCCGCTTAAGACCCGTGCAAATGCTGCATATTTTGGAACATTTGGATATGAGCTGGATCTGAACAAGCTCACAGCCGAGGAGATAGAGGAGGTCAAGGAGCAGGTCAAGTTCATGAAGGCATACCGTGAGGTGATCCAGTACGGAACATTCTACAGGCTTGCAAGTCCATTTGACGATGAGGAGTGCGGCTGGATGGTCGTATCAGACGATAAGAAGACCGCCATCGTTGCGTGGTTCAGAACACTCTACACACCGAACAAATGCTTCACCAGAATGAAGCTCCACGGCCTTGATCCTGATGCGATATATAGCTGCAATGTGCTCGGGGGACAGGCGCTCACAGTGAGCAAGACACCGGATGGAAAGCTGATATATGAGAAAGTGTCAGGAGACAAAGGAGAGGATTCTGCAGTCAATGTCATCGCAGGCCCATCATGCTATGGCGATGAGCTGATGAACCTCGGACTCATCACCAGCGACACATCGGCGGGAGAGATAGTCGGAGAGGATATGCCTTGCGGAGACTATGATTCCAGACTCTATGTGCTCAAGGCAGAGTAAGCGGGTTTGCGAAAAAATTTTCCTGCTTTTTCGGGCAGAAAAAGAAAAAAGACAGTATATCCGAGTCAAAAAACTAAGATAATAAAATCCAAATAACCGCACTCGTGGTCTATGATTGAAATAAGGCAGTTAAGATATGCCTGTATGGGTTATTTCTGACGACCAGCAAAGGGCATGGTACCAGAAAGGCCATAGTGGCAGGACTTCTGGAAATACACTGAAGGAGACTGCGCGTGGAGGCCTTGCAACCACTCGCACGGCGCTTGAGGTGAAAAATAGACTAAAAATGTAGACAGAAACTATGGCATTTGTCAAATTGCATAAATAAGGTTTTTTTTAGCCTGCAAACATGATATAATTGCATAAAGAATGTTTTGAAAATGCAGTTGGGGATGATCAGATGAGCAACAGGAAGAGAATATGCGTTATAACAGCACAGGTTGAAGAGAGTACACAGAATCGCTTCATGCAGGGATTTCTGAAGCAGGCATATGATATGAATTACGATGTCTGCATATTTTCCATGTTTTTGAAGTACCAGGATTCAACAGACAGGGAGGTTGGAGATTCAAACATCTACAACCTTATTAATTTTAACCTTTTTGATGCTGTGGTATTGTGTCAGGACACCATACAGACTCCGGGAGTCGTAGAAAAGCTGGAGAAGCGCCTGCAGTCAGAATTTGCAAATGGTGTGGTAGTGGTAGTCGACAAAGAGAATAACATATTCCCAACGGTCATGATGGATCATTATACCCCTATAGTAAAACTCGTGGATCACCTTATAGAGGTTCACGGACACAAGAATATATATTTCCTGGGCGGACTCAAAGAGCACATACACTCCAAGCAGCGACTCGCCGGTTACATAGACAGCATGAAGGCGCACAACCTGCCGGTTACGGACGACATGATATATTATGGAACATACTGGTACGACAGCGGCGACTACATGGTGGACGAGCTTGTGAAGGATAAGGAGCATCTGCCGGATGCCATCGTATGTGCAAATGACTGTATGGCCATCGGAGTGTGCACCGCATTTGACAGATATGGAATAAGAGTTCCCGAGGACATAGCCGTGGTGGGCTATGACTCCATAGAAGACGGAAGAAACAGTCCTGTTCCGATCACATCTGCGGACATACCGGCGGATGACTGCGGGCACTACTGTATGAAATATATAGATGCAAAGCTTAACGGACATGACGTACCGGAATTCAAGTCCAACGTGGAGCTGTACATAGGTGGAACCTGTGGCTGTGAGGGCTGGGAACGAGAGACAGTCAGGATCAGAAGAGACAAATGGGAGACAGACCTCTCAGAGACCGGCTTCTACTCTTGCTTCAACAACATGGCGGATGACCTTGTGGCGCAGACGAGCGTGGAGTCATTCTTCGACACCGTGTCGGAATACGTGTACCAGATAAGACCATTTGAGAGCTTCCATCTGTGCCTGAACGACTACTGGAGAAATCCGGAGGTCATGACCGGCGATGAGGCACTTCGCCACGGTTACACAGATCATGTATACAGACTGATAAAGTGTGGCCCGGATGAAAAAGAAGAGAGACACATACGCTACGACGACGTATTCGAGTCTGCGAAGCTGTTGCCGGAGCTGTACGAGGACAGGGATTATCCTACAGCGTTCATATTTACACCATTGTTCTTCCAGGACAGAAGCTTTGGCTATGCAGTGGTGAACTACGGTGCAGAGCCGAGGGTGTACGAAGATGTATACAGATCCTGGATCAAGACGGTTGCCAGGGACATGGAGTCATTTGCAAGACATCAGGGACTCAATGTACTTCTAAACAAGCTTGAGGCGGATCAGATAAGAGATGGTCTCACCGGAATGTACAACTTCAGAGGCTTCATGGGCAGGGCAAATGACATGATAGTCCAGGCCGCTGAAGAGAAGTCCGAGATACTTGTGTTGGCGGTGGATCTGAAGAATACACGCCAGATAAACAGCAATTACGGAAGAACAGAGGGTGACAGAGTCCTGAGCTATGTTGCCCAGTCGATAAATGAGATACTTACCCCATACGAGATATCCATGAGGATGGGAAATGACGAGTTCGTCATAGCCACAGTGGCAAAGAGTGGCGATATCTCAAGGGGAGAATATATAGCCGAGGAACTCAAGAAGAAGCTTGAGGCGGCAAACAGTGGCGGAAAGGACGATTACGAGCTCGGTATATATTACGGATGTAAGAAGGCTCTGGTCAAGTCATCTGCCGAGCTGGAGACCCTCATCAACGATGCGGTCAACCAGAAGAACCGCATAAAAGAACAGAACAATGCCAAGGGACGCAACAAAGCGACGATAACGAACAGGGATCTGGAGAGAGATGAGATAGTAGCTATGATACTGGACAACAACATGCTTACATATCATTTCCAGCCTATAGTAAGTGCCCGTGACGGAAGCATATTTGCATACGAGGCACTTATGAGGATACTGGTTCCTATGAGAATGTCACCCCCTGAGCTTCTGGAGAGTGCAGAGAGACTGAACAGACTGTACGATGTGGAAAAACTCACACTGTTCAACATCGTGGAGATCGTGGCATCGAATCCTGAGATGTTCAGGGGCAAGAAGGTATTTATCAACAGCATGCCGGGGCATATGCTCAACGCACAGGACAGAAATGAATTCATTTCAAAGGTGAAGACGCTCCAGTGTGCAGGCATCGTCATAGAATTTACCGAGGGAGCAGAGCTGTCGGATGCGGAACTGAATGATCTCAAGGCATTCCTCAGAGGAAATGGCATGGAGATCGCCATAGACGACTACGGCTCAGGCTATTCAAATGTAAACAATCTTCTCAGGTATATGCCTGAGTATGTGAAGATAGACAGAATGCTTCTGACAGGGATCGATGCAGACCCACACAGACAGCATTTCGTCAAGGATATAATAGAATTCACCTCGACCAACGACATCAAGGCGCTGGCAGAGGGCGTTGAGACCACGAAGGAGATGAAGACCGTCATCCAGCTCGGTGCGGATCTCATTCAGGGATACTATACCGCCCATCCGAACGCGGAGGTGGTACAGCTCATATCCCCACAGGTTGTGAATGAGATAGTTCAGTACAACCAACAGGAAGAGGTGGCTGAGAACAGCAGCATATTTGTCATGGAGCATGAGAGAAGTGCATCACTTCTGAAGCTCACATCCCGGGGAATCAGGAAGATAGTTGTGGCACAGAGAGCCGGTGGCGACAACAATGTCCGCATAGTCGGCGCACAGGGCTTCAAGTCAGATATGACACTCAAGATAAAGGATGGTTTCACCGGAACCATAGTGCTGCAGAATGTAAGCTTCTCGGGCGACCGTGACAAGCCTTGTATAGACTGCGGTGAGAATACGGATCTGCACATCATGCTTGAGGGTAAGAATTTCTGCAGGAATGGCGGAATAAAGATACCGGAGTCGTCCAGAGTGACATTTATCGGAGATGGGGATATAATGATCCGCGTCAACGGTAACAGCTATTACGGAATAGGCAATGACATTAATTCAAAGCATGGAGTCATGAAGTTCAAGCAGGAGGGCGCCATTAATATAGAAACAAACGGTGTGAACGGAGTGGCAATAGGCGCCGGACTCGGAGGAGATATACGTATAGAGAAGGGACGATACGACCTGTATATCAACGGCGAGAACGGAGTTGCTATTGGAAGCATAAGCACCCCGGTGAATCTGAATCTCCTGCAGGCGGACATAGACATAACCTATGAGGCTGCAAATGGAGTCGCCATCGGCTCGGTGAGCCAGCACGCAGATATCGCGATAAAGAACACATCCATATCGCTCAGAGGATCGGGCAACAGATACGTGGCGGTCGGAACCCTGGACGGAGATGGATGCAGCGTAGATATAAGCAGAGCACATGTGGACATGAACCTTAAGGGCAATTCGTGCATAGCCATGGGATCTGACCATGGAATAGCAGACATACGCATGACGGACGCCAACTCAAGGCTGGCGGTTCAGGGCGAAGCGTGCTTCGCACTTGGAAGCAGAGACGGCACAGGCATGCTGTCCAGCAATAATGCAGATCTGAATGTGGTTGTCAGGAATTCACTGAACATAGATATATCCGCGGCAGAGCAGGACATACGTCTGGTGAATGGAAGATACATGTTCGTTCTGAACAATGAGAATATAGAGCGCAAGGTAGTAGAGCGTTATTAATTCAAAGGAGTATAAAGGAATAATGGAAAGAGAGACTATGTGTATACAGGCTGGATACCAGCCTAAGAATGGGGAGTCAAGAATGATACCGATCGTACAGAGCACAACGTTCAAGTACGACACGAGCGAGGATATGGGTAAGCTGTTTGACCTTGAGGAGAGCGGCTATTTCTACACCAGACTTGCAAATCCGACAAATGACTATGTGGCAGCCAAGATATGTGCCCTGGAGGGGGGATCGGCAGCAGTGCTCACATCGTCAGGACAGGCAGCAACATTCTTCTCGGTATTCAACATTGCCGGAGTGGGAGATCACGTTGTGGCATCATCCACCATATACGGAGGAAGCTTCAACCTTTTTGCTGTGACCATGAAGAGAATGGGTGTGGAATTCACATTTGTGGATCCTGACTGCTCGGACGAGGAACTTGAGGCAGCGTTCAGACCGAACACCAAGGCCGTGTTTGGCGAGACCATAGCCAATCCGGCACTCATAGTATTCGATATAGAGAGATTTGCAAATGCGGCACATGCACACGGAGTACCACTCATCGTGGACAACACATTTGCCACACCGATCAACTGCAGACCTATAGAGTGGGGCGCAGACATAGTCACACACTCCACCACGAAGTACATGGACGGACATGATGCAACCGTGGGTGGGGCGATCGTGGATTCAGGCAAATTCGACTGGATGGCACACGCAGACAAGTTCCCAGGACTCACCACACCTGATGAGTCATATCACGGAGTGGTATACGCAGAGAAGTTCGGCCAAGGCGGCGCATATATCAACAAGATCGTGGCACAGCTTATGAGAGATCTCGGCCCGATACCTGCACCTATGAATTCGTACATGCTCAATCTTGGACTGGAGTCGCTTCACGTGCGTATGCCACGTCACTGTGAGAACGCACTGGCGGTTGCGAAGTTCCTCGAGGCACACGATAAGATAGCCTGGGTAAATTATCCTGGACTTGAGAGCAGCAAGTATTACGAGCGTGCTAAGAAGTATATGCCGGACGGCACATGTGGAGTTGTGTCATTTGGCGTCAAGGGAGGAAGAGCTGCTGCGGAGGCCTTCATGAAGGAACTCAAGGTTGCGATGATAGCAACACATGTGGCGGATGCACATACATGCGTTCTTCATCCTGCATCAGCTACACACAGACAGATGAATGACGAGGAGCTTCTGGCGGCAGGAGTAAGTCCTGATCTTGTGAGACTGTCGGTGGGCATTGAGAATGTAAAAGACATAATAGCAGATCTTGAAAATGCACTGGATAAGGTACAGATATGAGAATAATAAATATAACCGACCTTTCGGCACCCGAGCTTGATATATATGCGCGCATGTCAGAGAATCAACTGGCGCACATATATGAACCGGCTTCCGGGCTGTTCATAGCTGAGAGTCCAAAGGTCATAGAGAGGGCACTGGATGCGGGTTACGAGCCAGTGTCCATTCTATTGGAAGACAGGCACGTGGAAGGACAGTGCGCGGATATAATAAAGCGGTGCGGAGATATACCGATATACACAGCACCATTTGATGTCCTCACGAAGCTCACGGGATTTGCCCTGACAAGGGGGATGCTGTGCGCCATGAGGAGGGCAGAGCTGCCGTCTGTTGAGAGCGTGTGTGAACATGCCGCCAGAATAGCGGTGCTTGAGGAAGTGATGAACCCGACAAATGTGGGAGCGATATTTAGAAGTGCGGCGGCACTCGGGATGGATGCTGTACTGCTCACGCCGGGCTGCAGTGACCCGCTCTACAGGAGGGCGGCAAGGGTCAGCATGGGAACGGTGTTCCAGATACCGTGGACATATATTACATTTGACACCCTGGGTCTTGCACACAATAAAGCAGATCATGGCATATGGCCGGAGTTTGGGATGGGACAACTTCACAGTATGGGCTTCAGGACGGCATCCATGGCGCTAAGAAATGACACGATAGACATACACGACCCGGAGCTGAAGCAAATCGACAGACTTGCAGTAATACTGGGAACCGAGGGAGAAGGCCTCAAGACAGAGACCATAGATTCCAGCGACTACACAGTGAAGATACCAATGTATCACGGAGTGGACAGCCTGAATGTGGCTGCAGCCAGTGCCGTGGCATTCTGGGAGCTTGGCAGGCGCTCGTAAAACGTCGAAAAACCTCCCTCAAAAAATACGCATACATATCTACAGGATATGGAAAATATGTTATAATAGTCAGGACGTGAACGGACAGGCTCACAGTCGGCAGAAGGAAAAGACTTAGGAGGATGATAGACATGTTTTATGCTATTTCAGGAATTAACGGGGATTATGAGGCATACAAGAGAGCACTCAAGAAACTTAAGTTTCAGAACCTTGACGATATAAAGGAAGAGGACATCATGAACGAGGAGGCAGTCATCAGCACTCTTGAGGGCGAGGATGTCCTGTATGTCCTTGGCAATATAATCGGAGCAGGCGGCGGATCCATGAAGATACTTCAGGATATGATGAGCAGAGATAATGTCATCGCAGTTGTCGGTGAGAACGAGTACAAGATCACACAGGCACTCAAGGCACTGAATGACCATATCCAGTCCACAGGTGAGGTGCCACCACAGATGCTGGTAGACAAGATAACATCCATGCTTGGAGAAGAGCTCTCAGGTGCGGTGGAGGAGTTCCTGCAGCTTGACGATGAAGAGCGTGAGGATGTCATAGAGTATATAGATGAGATTTCTGAGGAAGCGTTCCTCGAAGTGATGATGGCGAGAAAGAAATTTGTGCTGGTTCACGCCGGAATAAGAAACTTCGATCCGAAGAAGGAACTGGATGAGTACGACACAGAGGACTTCATCACAGAGCCAGCAGACCTGGACAAGACATATTACAAGAACAGAACACTCGTCGTTGGACATGTGCCAACCACAGAGCTCGGCGGTGAGGGCAAGATCGTTAAGAAGAACAACAACGTTGCCATCGACTGCGGGTGCGGCAAGGGCGGACAGCTTGGAATATACTGCCTGGGCAACGGCTCGGAGATGTATGTATAATAGAATAAAGAAGAGATTGACACGGCGGGATATGAAATATCATATTCCGCTTTTTTATTATGGAAGAAATTGGATTAAGAAAATAAAGTGGTTTATACAAATTGTATAGTTAAGCAAAAAATCAACGAGGATTTTTGTCGATTTTAAATCGCAAATGGAATTGAAAAATTGTGAAGAAACTGTTAAATTAGGGTGTGAGCATGGATAAAGAATTTTCCTATATAAATATTTATAGTTTTTTATAAAGAAAACAGGAGGAAAACATGGGTGTTATAGATTTTCATTCACATATACTGCCGGGTATAGACGACGGCAGCAGGAATGTCGAGACATCTATAGGCATGCTTCGGATGTGCAAAGAGCACGGCGTGGATACTATGATAGCGACGCCGCACTTTTATGCTGATTCAAATACTGTGGAGAGGTTCATTGATTCAAGACAGAAAGCATATGATAAAGTCATGGCTGAGAATATGGACATACCGCAAATTATAATGGGGGCAGAGGTCGCGTTCTTTGCAGGAATAAGCAGAGCGGAGAAAACGGATGCACTAAAAGTAGAAGGAACTGATATCATGTTGCTGGAGATGCCGTTTGTGACATGGAGTGATTCGGTAGTGCAGGAAGTACGAGACTTAATTGAGAAGAGACATTTCCATATCATACTAGCTCATATAGAGCGATTCTTACAGATACCAGGCAACAAGCCATATGTGAGACAGATCCTTGAACTGCCAGTTACGGTGCAGGTGAATGCGGAGACACTTCTGGATTTCAGACAGAAGGGCAAAATGCTCAAGATGTTCAAGAAAGGACAGGCACACATCATAGGAAGCGACTGCCATGGTATGCATCACAGGGTGCCGAACTTGTGGCTGGGCCGCGAGGTGCTGGAGAAGAAGCTGGGACATGAATTTCTGGAGAACATGGACAGCTACGGAACAAAGCTCCTTAAAGAACATCAGATACACCCATAATCAGCAATAACAACGAAACATGTAAAAGATAAACAGATAGATGGAGGACAACAACATGTCTAAGAAGACAGCGATAATCATCAGTATTGTGCTGTTCATAATACTGTGTGGTCTTATTGTGTGCGAGAAGAAGTGGCCTACAGCGGGAACAGACCTGCTTATGCTGAACGTTCTGAGATAGCACATTACATTCCGAAGAGGTGATACATATGTCATACAGGAACAGAACACTATCAGAAAAAAAGAGAATATACAAGAAGCTTGGACTTGTGATCACAGCCATACTGGTCGTATGCATTGCACTGGCGATAGCACTCAGACCGACAAAAGGAAATGCATCACACAATGCATCGGGCACACAGGCGGTCGAAGGCATGATCGAGGTGGACGGAGTCAAATACGTTCCAAAGAAGAATATAGAAACATATCTTTTTATGGGAATCGACAACATGGGCAAGGTTCAGAAAGTCACCGATTATGAGGGGGCAGGCCGATGCGATGTGGTCATGCTGATGGTCAGAGACCTGACAGATGGAACATACAAGACGCTGAGCATAGACAGAAATACCATAGTGGAGCAGGATACACTGGATCCCGACGGAACCTACGTTGCAACGAGCCCGGCGCAGCTTGCTCTGGCACATGAGAATGGTGACGGAATGGAGATAAGCTGCGAGAACGTGGTCAAGGCGGTGTCAAACTTCCTTGGCGGCCAGAAGATAGACGGATACGCAGCGGTGAATATGGGGGCCATAGGAACCATCAACAATCTGGCTGGCGGAGTCACGGTTACCATAGAGGATGATTTCTCCAAGGTGGATAAGACCATGAAGCAGGGAGAGACCATCACACTGACCGATGAGCAGGCAGTACATTTTATCCATGACAGATTCGATGTGGGAGATGAATCCAACACCCAGCGAATGAAGCGTCAGGAGGTGTACAAGGCAGGACTCAAGGATAACCTGGCGGCAAAGTGCAGCGAGGATAACACATATCCACTGACAATATATGACGCACTGGGAGATTACATGGTGACTGACATCAGCTCACAGAAGTTCTCCAAGCTGGCACTCCTTGTTCTCAAGGAAAAGGACGCCGGAACGGTGTCGATAGCTGGAACAGAGACCGTAGATGATCTCGGATTTGTCGAGGTGGAGCCGGATGCGGATAGCCTTCAGCAGGCAATCGTAGAGCTGTTCTACAAGGAATATAACTAGCATCACACATTTGATGCAGGGGATATAGATACAAAAAACGGATGGAGGGAATATATGAATTCCAACAAGAAAATGGCTGCTGTGCAGGATGAGACCACACAGATAGCCGCAGTGAACACATACAAGAATACAGAGGATGATGAAAACGAGATCGATCTCCTGGACATGGGAATGGCGCTTCTTGAGAAGCTCCCATACATCATACTGTGCTTCCTGATCGGTGCGGTGCTGTTCAACGCATTTGCATACTTCCTGATCAAGCCGACATACCAGTCGACAGCCAAGCTGTACGTGGTATCAGCATCAGATGATTCCATAGTAAATCTCCAGGACCTTAACATCGGTTCATCCCTTACCAAGGATTACGAAGACTTGATACTCAGCTATCCGGTTCTCGACCAGGTCATCGAAAAGCTCGGCCTTGATATGGACTCAGAGGGGCTTGCCAAGATGATAACCCTTGAGAATCCTTCAGACACACGAGTCCTGAAGATCACGGTCACAAGCACTGACAAGCAGCAGGCATGTGACATTGCAAATACACTGGCAAACGTGTCGATAGAGTATCTCCCGGATACCATGAGCACAAGCGCACCTAACATAGCCCAGGTTGCAAGGGTAGCAGACCAGAAGGTCGGACCAAGCTACCTTAAGTACACCGCCATAGGTGCATTGCTTGGAGCACTCATCTACTGCCTGATCGTCATTGTGGGATACCTGATGGATGACACGATCCACTCAGCAGACGACATGGAGAAGTATTTCGGAATAGTACCGCTCACGACAATACCTGAGAGTGATCAGTTCAGGACAGACGACACAGAGGATGAATTTGGAAAGAAACACAACAGGAAAGAGAGGGTCAGAGCATGAAGAAGCTTAACATAGAGTTTCAGGAACTCCCATATGCAGTGGAGGAGGCGATGAACCGTCTCAGGATCAACATAAAGTTCTGTGGCAAGAACACAAGAAAGATACTCATAACCAGCAGCATGCCAAATGAGGGCAAGAGCAGCGTAGCGATCAACCTGTGGAAGATGCTCGCTGAGGCAGGATTCCCTGCAGTGCTGGTGGATGTGGATCTTCGTAAGTCAGTCATAAAGGACAGACATCACATAAAGGATGCTGACAAGCTTCCGGATCTTGGATATTTCCTTTCGGGACAGTCCGAGATGGAGGATGTCATCTATGAAACACAGGTAGAAAATGCATACATCGTACCTTGTATGAACCTTCTGGAGAATCCATCGGCTCTTCTGGAGGATGCTAGATTTGCAGAGCTTCTTGACAAGCTGGCAGAGACATATAGGTATGTCATTATAGACTCGCCACCGCTTGGCAGTGTGGCGGATGCCGCTCAGATCGCATCACTGTGCGATGGCGCAGCTCTGGTAGTCAGAGCAGGTGAGACATCAAGAAGTCTCATCAAACAGTCATTCCAGCAGCTTGACCAGGTAGGTTGTACGCTGCTTGGAGTCATACTCAACAGAGCCCAGACAACGGGGAGAGCATACAAGAAATACTACGGCAAGTATGGCAAATACTATAGCCAGTACGGCTATGGTTATGGCACTTACGGCAAAGAGGCTGCAGCCGCCAGCGACAGCACCCCGTCAAAATAATTCACTTTGGATATAACGCCATGTATAGTGGCGTGCAGGGCGTTTTATCATATATTCAATACAATAGAACTTTTTGGGAAGGAGGAATTTATTGTGAAGAATTTAAAGAAGCTTTTGGCTATAGTTGTATGTATCGCAATGATGGTGCCAACAGTTGCATTTGCAGCTACATCATCACCAACTAAGGTAAACGTTAAGTCTGCTACAGCAAAGTCGCTTACATACAATGCAAAGAGCCAGACAACAACAATTGTTGTTAACGGTAAGACACTTACCCTGAACAAGGATTTCAAAGTCGTTTCAGGAAGCCTTAAGGCAACAAAGGCTGGTACATACACAGTTAAGATCAAGGGAATAGGTAACTATTCAGGCGATACAACAGTTAAGTACACAGTTAACGCACAGCAGAGCTACAAGGCTACTGCTGCTGCAAAGACATACAATGCTAAGAATCAGACAACCAAGGTTACAGTTAAGTATGGTAACACAGTTCTTAAGAGAGGTACTGATTACAAGATTACTGGTGTAACTAGGGCTAAGAACGCTGGCAAGTATAAGATTACCGTAAAGGGTATCAACAACTACAAGGGTACAAAGACAATTTACTACACAATTAACAAGGCTGCTCAGAAGTCTGTTAAGGTTAAGGTAAATGCTTCTAAGAAGAAGATCACTGTATCTGGTGTTAAGGCAAAGGCAAAGGTTACTTACAAGTCAGCCAATAAGAAGGTCAAGGTTAAGAATGGCAAGATTACTGTTGGTAAGGGTGTCAAGAAGGGCACAAAGGTAAGAATCACTGTTAAGGTTGCTGCAACAAAGAACTACAAGGCATACAGCAAGTCAATTATTTACAAGGTTAAATAATCAACCTGCTATGTTAAATAGTTCCAAGCCCTAGCCGGTGGCGCAAAACGAATGTCCATGCCACAGGACGTTCCGCGCCGCCAGTGTGGGTGATAAATAACAGACCATTTAATGCGTATCATGGTTTACAGATGAAAAGGTTCAGCCGACAATCACACGGGCTGAGTCATTTCATGTATGAATCAACAGACCGGGTCATGCGGGCACAAATATGACCCTGACGACAGAGGATGAGGAGAGAAAATTATGTATCAGAAAGGCGCAAAAGGCTGGCTGAAGCACTTTGACTTCATGCTGCTGGATCTTATAGTACTTCAATTGTCATTTCTTGTGGCATTCCAGATCAGACACGGCATGGTAAATCCGTATGCGAACAGAGACTATCTCGCGTTGGCTATTATCACGGAGCTGGCGGATATAGTAGCCATGATATTTCTGAATACATATGAGGGCGTCATCAGAAGAGGATACTTCAAGGAATTCATATCCAGCTTCAAGAACGGTTTCGTGATAGTTGCACTGCTCCTTCTGTATGTGTTTGTCCTCAAGGATACATCTATATATTCCAGAACTACTATACTGCTCATGTGGGCCATATACGTATATGCTACATTTGCAGTGAGGAGCCTGTGGAAGAAGCATCTCGCGAAATATGCAGAGCATGGCAAGGGCAAGAAGCTCCTGGTCATGACCACCAGACATGTAGCAGATGAAGTGGTGGCAGGCCTCAAGGAGAAGAACTACTCCGGGTTTGATATAGTAGGAGTCATGGTGATAGATGCCAATCTCATCGGTCAGGAGATCCAGGGAGTGCCGGTGGTGGCGGATTACAACAGTGCAGTTGATTATGTGAGAACCGCATGGGTGGACGAGATATACGTGGATGTGCGTGGAGCATACGGATATGCGAACACCCTGATAGACGCATTTATCGAGGGCGGCATCACAGTTCACATGTGCATATCATCCATCGTGAGGACCCACGGCGACAAGCAGCTCATCCAGAAGATAAATGGTGAGACCGTGGTCACGACCATGATGAACTACGCAACACCAAAGCAGATGTTGCTCAAGAGAACGGCAGATATAATAGGAGGTCTGGTGGGCAGCATATTCACGCTCATCCTCACCATATTTATAGGACCTATCATATACATCAAGTCCCCGGGACCGATCTTCTTCAAGCAGGAGAGAGTGGGACTGAACGGCAAGATATTCAAGATGTACAAGTTCCGAAGCATGTACATGGACGCTGAGGAGCGCAAGAAGGAACTCATGGCGCAGAACACCATGAGCGATTCGAAGATGTTCAAGATGGACTTTGACCCGAGAGTCATAGGCAACAAGATCCTGCCGGACGGCACCAAGAAGAAGGGAATAGGTCAGTATATCAGAGACTTCTCCATAGATGAGTTCCCACAGTTCTTCAATGTGCTAAAAGGGGATCTGTCACTGGTTGGAACCAGGCCGCCTCTCATCTCTGAGGTGGAGCAGTACGAGATGCACCACAAGAGCCGTCTTGCTACGAAACCGGGTATCACCGGAATGTGGCAGGTGAGCGGCCGAAGCGACATCACGGACTTCGAGGAGGTCGTGAGACTGGATACGGAGTATATAGAGAATTGGAGCTTTGGACTTGATGTTAGGATAGTACTGAAGACTATTAAGGTAGTGCTTGGTAGGGAAGGGTCGAAGTAGATATGAGAATAGCAGTAAAAAAGTGCTTTTTGAACCGAGGAAATAAGGTCACAGAAATAACTTATGGATGACTACTTCCTACCAACACAAAGGCTTGCGAAAAGAGCGATACAGCTTTGGTTTAGTATGGTACACACATTGAGGAAAATAGGAGTAGGAGTATTTGCTGGATGGAAAATAACAAAATTAGGATACTTCATGTAGCACAGGCTGCTGGCGGTGTAGATCGTTATATCCGGATGCTTCTTAAGTATTTAGATAAAGAAAGATTTGAAAACATACTGGTTTGCTCTCAGGATTTTCACAAGGAAGATTATAAAGAATTAGTTAATTCTTTTGAACAGGTTAAAATGACTAGAGCAATTGGAGGTAATGACTTAAAGGCAATTAAAGAAGTTAGAAGTTTGATAAAACACTATACTCCTGATATTGTCTATGCCCATTCCAGTAAAGCTGGCGCAATTGTTCGTGTAGCAAATATTGGATTAAAAAATTACTGTATATATAACCCGCATGGTTGGTCATTTAATATGCGTTGTTCTGCAAAAAAAAGGATTATGTACACAGTTATTGAAAAGCTGGCTGCACCATTTTGTGATAAGGTTATATGCATTTCGGACGCGGAAAAACAGTCTGCATTAGATAATAAAATTTGTAAAGAGAATAAGCTTCAGGTTATTTTTAATGGTGTGGATATTGAAGCGTATGAAAATGGTATACACGGTGAAATAAACAGAAAAGAATTGAACATACCTGAAGATGCATTTGTTGTTGGCATGGTTGGCCGAATAAGTCAGCAGAAAGCTCCAGATGTGTTTATAAAAATGGCAAAGTTAATAAAAGAAAAAATTTCAAATGCACATTTTATTATAGTTGGTAATGGCAATCAGGAAGATACAATCATAAGTTATGCAGAGAAGAATGGCTTTATAGATAGTTTACATATTACGGGCTGGGTTGATAATCCAATGAATTATGTGGAACTTTTTGATGTTGCATGTCTGTTGAGTAGATGGGAAGGATTTGGATTGGTGTTGCCTGAGTATATGATGGCAGGAAAACCTATTGTGGCAAGTAATGTTGATGCTATTCCAAATATTATAAAAAATGGTGAAAACGGCTTGTTAGTTGAAGTTGACGATGCTGTAGGGGCGAGTGAAGCAGTATTACGAATACATAATGAGATTGGCTTGAGAGATAAGGTAGTAACAAAAGGCTTGCAGGATGCACATAACAGGTTTGACGCTCGAAGAGTTGCTAAAGAACATGAGATACTGTTTGAGAGAATAAAAAAAGAGGAAAATAAATGAAATATCTTACATTGGATGAAGTGAAACAAACCGAATTGGATATCCTTATCCATTTTGACAGTTTCTGTAAAAATGAAGAGCTATATTATACATTAGCTGGAGGAACTTTACTAGGAGCTATAAGACATAAAGGTTTTATTCCTTGGGATGATGACATTGATGTTATGATGCCGAGAGAAGATTATAACCGCATGTTACAAATAGTAAAGACTAAAAAGATTAGTAAAGATTTTGAGTTGCTTGTACCGGGAGATGAAGGCTATTTTTATCCATTTGCAAAAGTTTGCAATAATAAAACAGTAGCAGAAATGGATGATAATTATTCAAAACATGGTATATGGATTGATATATTTCCTATGGATACTTTGCCAGAAGATAATGATAATTTACGAAAACTGTTTAAAAAGACGCGCTTTTGGCGAGCCGTTGTTATATCAATGACAACTAGATTAAGTGGAGAAAAAAGTGCAAAAAAGAAAATTGCAAAACTAGCATTAAAGATATATGCAAATATTTATGGAAAAGCAAAAGTAGTAAAAAAAGCAAATCAAATAGCACAATCGTATAATAATACGGAAACTTCCTATATAGGCGGGGCACTTTGGGGGTATGGACCTGGTGAACGTTTAAATAGGAATGATTATTTGGACTCATGTGAGGTCGAATTTGAAAAACATTATTTCAAGGCGCCTAAATGTTGGAATGAATATCTAATAGGCCTCTATGGAGATTATATGAAATTGCCGCCAGTTGAAAAAAGACAAACGCATCATTTGAAAGCGTGGAGAAAAGATAAATAGGAAATATTAGTTGTTGAAGGTGAATTTCTATTAGAAGAGAAGGAGATAAAAATATGAACATAGCCGTTATATTTGCTGGTGGTGTAGGAAGTAGAATGCATAGCAAGCAAAAGCCAAAACAATTTTTGGAGATGTATAATAAACCTATCATAATACACACTATAGAGTATTTTGAAAATCATCCTATGATCGATGCGATTGCATTGGTTTGCGTTGCTGATTGGATTGATTATTGTAAATCTCTCCTCTATAAATTTCGTATAGAGAAGGTTAAGGCTATTGTTCCAGGGGGAGAAACTGGGCAGTTATCAATATATAACGGATTAAATGCTGCAAAAGAGATTGCTGGTGATGAAAAGAGTATAGTTTTAATTCATGATGGTGTTAGGCCTTTGATAAATGATAAGGTGATTACAGACAATATAAAGAGTGTGATGGAACATGGTTCGGCAATTACTACGGCAGTTGTTAAAGAAACTATTCTTGTTGTTGATCCAAAAACATCGACAATTGATTATGTCCCAAGTCGAAATAATTCTAGAGTTGCAAGGGCTCCGCAGAGTTTTTGGCTTGATGATATCTTGGCTGCACATAATAAAATGCTTGAAAAAGGTATTACGGATTGCATTGATTCCTGCACTATGATGCAGGAAAACGGGTATAATTTGCATTTGGTTGACGGACCAGGAGAGAATATAAAAATTACAACACCTGAAGACTTTTATACCATGCGTGCAATATTGGAAGCAAAGGAGAATGCACAGATATATGGATTTGATGAGTAATTGTATGAATGAAGCAGGAAAAGATAAAATATTGCAGGAAGATTTAGATTATATTGCAAATAGTGGAATGGATTTTGAAAAGTTAAAGGATTCAAATGTACTTATTACAGGCGCAACGGGACTGATAGGCGTATCATTAGTTAGAACACTATTATGTGTGAATAGGGTCAATAAATTGAATCTTCGTGTTTTTGCCCTGATTAGGAATAGGGAGAAAGCAGAAGCTATTTATGGAGATCTTTTGGAGAGAAAGGATTTGTTATTAATTCTTGGTGACGTAACAGAGAAACTATTTATGTCACAGAAAGTGGATTACATATTTCATTGTGCAAGTATAACTACATCAAAGATTATGGTAAGTAATCCCGTGGAAACGTTATTGACTTCTGTTGATGGTACAAAATATGTTTTGGAATTTGCAAAAGATAATGAGTGTAAGTCAGTTGTCTATGTTTCTTCAATGGAGGTGTATGGCTCATTTGCAGAAGCAAATAGAAATGTCACAGAAAATGAATGGGGATATATCGATCCCCTTGCTATTAGAAGTAATTATCCAGAGAGCAAAAGACTCTGTGAAAATATGTGCGTGGCATTTTATTCAGAATATAAAGTGCCGGTAAAAATTGCACGCCTTTCACAAACGTTTGGTGCAGGAATTCTTCCAGGAGAAAATAGAGTTTTTGCGCAGTTTGCAAGGAGCGTGATAGAAGGCAAAGATATTGTTCTTCATACAAAGGGGCTGTCTGAGGGAAATTACTGTTATACTAGAGATACTATTATGGGACTTCTGTTTATTCTTCTCAAGGGAGAAAATGCGGAGGCATATAATGTTTCTAATCCAGAAACTCATATGACAATTGCAGAAATGGCTAAAATGGTATGTGAAAAATGTGGATATGGAAAGATAAATGTAGTGTTTGACATACCAAATTCAAATTCATTTGGATATGCTGCTGATACTAGAATGAAACTGAATTCTGACAAGCTTCAAAAATTAGGATGGAAGCCAGAAATTGGATTAGAAGAGGCATACAATCGAATGATTATGAGTATGAAGAACCAGAGTGATTAATAAATAAGCTGTTATAATTGGGAGTAGCAAAATATATAAAATGTTGCGTAGGATTATTTATATTAAATTTTGTAGTTATACGGTAAAAGACTGTGAAGTTTGTAAAGGTGTTATTTATTCAGATTTAGAGAAAAATAATAAGTTGTAGTGAGGAGAAATATCGATGAGAATATTATTTGTTGTAAAAAATATGCGCCTTTCGAACGGAGTAGCAAGCTATGCAATGAATTACTATAGAAAACTAATTGGCTCAGATGTTCAGTTTGACTTTTTAATAATCAACGATGTAGGGTCACCGTATTATTCCGAAATTGAGAAAAATGGAAATAAGGTGTTCTTTTTGCCGTCATACAAAAAAGAACCATTTAAAATATTCTCTTATTTGAATCGTTTATTTAAGGATAATAAGTATGATGTTGTACATTGTAATGTTATGAATAGTGGTTCTATAATCCTAAGAATTGCAAAGAAATATAAAGTTCCAGTTCGTATTTTACATAGTCATGCAACCCAGACAGGTGATAAAAAGTGGAAAGAATTTCGAAATAAGTTGTTTTGTGATATCAGTTTGAAAAATGCAAATACATATTTTTCCTGTTCGCATTTAGCAGGAGATTACTTATTTGGAAAAGACAATTATTATTTAATACCGAATGCGATAGATATAGATAAGTATTCCTATAATCAACAAAAAAGAAAAAATCTTCGTAATGAGGAAAAGTGTGGAGAGAAATTGGTTGTTACTACGGTTGGAAGATTTACACGCCAGAAAAATCCAATGTTTATTGTAGATATTGTATATGAGCTTAGCAAAATAGGACTTGAATTTGTTTTTTGGTGGTTCGGAAATGGCGAATTGGAGCGGGAAGTTCATAAGTATGCAAGGGAGAAGGGGGTTGATAAGTTTATAAAATTTTGGGGAGCAAATTCAAGGGTTATGGACTATTATTCGGCAGCCGATGTTTTTATTTTACCATCTTTGTACGAAGGTTTGCCTGTTGTCGGAATAGAGGCTCAAGTGGCAGCACTTCCAGTTTTGATGTCTAATACTATAACCAATGAGACGCAGATTTCCAGCTTTGTTAAGTTCCTTCCAATTACAGATGCAAAGTTATGGGCGGAAAATATTGCAAATTTTCAAGACTGTAATAGAGAAACAATAATGAAGAGTCTTGAATTATCAGAATATAGGATTGAGAATCAAGCAGATAAATTAAAAAAATTGTATTCAGAACTTATGATAAAATATAGATAAATTTGAATTTGGGGAAAGGAACGAGAGAAAATGTTTAATAAGGTTATATATATTGTAAAAACGGATTTGCATTACTATCCTCCCTGTATGATGCAGATACGATACTTGAAAAAATGTGGCGTAAGGGTTGAGGTATGGTTTGCATCATCAAATGAGTCAGCCTTGACAATTTTAGACAAGGAACAGATTCCATATGTGTGTTTGGGCGAGTCACCGCGTGTGAATTCATTAATTGGCAAATTAAAAAATTGGATGGAATTTAGGAGAAATGTAAATCGACAGTTGAACAATATATCTCAATCCGAGAGAGAAAATACCTTGTTATGGGTTGGAACGGCAGAATCGGCAATTCCATTGTATGGAGTATTGCAACACTACCACTATAATCTTACGATGTTGGAACTTCTTGATGGTGACAAAAATAAATTTAAACGTACAACATTTGGAAAACTAGCAAAGAAGGCAGAGGCTATTGTTGCGTGTGAAGTGACTAGAGCTTACATAATGAAATATTGGTTTGGGTTGAAGAAACTACCTTATGTGATGCCCAATAAACCATATGAATTAGGAACTACAAAGAATGCAGAACCTTCCTGTGATAAGACGAAGCAGGCTATTGATGTTATTAGGGGAAAGAAGTTTATTATATTTCAGGGGATTTTTCAGAAAGTTGATTATATGAAAGCGTTGGCAACGGCCTTATCACAAATGGACAGTGATTATTACATTGTGCTTATGGGATTCGATCTTTACAAAACCAATGCATATGAAAAATTGAAGAAAATATATGAACGTGTAATTGAATTGTCTAGCTTACCCGCACCGTTACATTTGGAGGTCACAAGTCATGCTCAAATAGGGTTGGTGTTTTATGATGATTTTTCTTTGAATCAAGCTTTTTGTGCACCTAATAAAATATATGAGTATTCTGGATTTGGTATACCTATGATTGCTAACAAGATTCCTGGATTGGAAAATACTGTCGGTAAATTTAACGCTGGAAAGTGCGTTGAGTTTGAAAGTAAACAGTTGATGAAAGCGATAAAAGAGATCGATGATAATTATGAACAGTATAGTGCGAATTCGTTATCCCTTTATAATGCCGTTGATAATGAATCAACTATTAATGATATAATCAGAGATATAAAAATAGAAAAGGAATAAATCGAATGTGTTTTATTGCAGATTGGGCATTGATATTAATATCATCATGTATAACCGTTAATTCATACAAAAGAATAGTAAAAAATAAGTGCTCATCTATTGCTCATTTTATAGTGCTTGTTGAATATGTTTTTTTGTGTATCCCTATTTTGCTTAATTATTGCATAGGAATACCAACATACAACTATATATCATGGTATAAGTCGTTTTTACCAAGTATGGAAAGTGAATCAATTGCATTTATATATGATATGTATATATTAGTTAGCATTATACTTCTGTATTGTTATGCCAGAAGTTATGATCGTCGAAAATCCAAATATAAAAAATATGAAGATATCAAATTAAATGGATTATTTAATAATCGCATATTTTTAACTATTGTTATTGTTTCACCAATTATATATATAATATTGTCAGGAAAAATGACCTCATATTTGATTTATGCATCGTCAGGGGGGCGGGGAATAGAGGATACAGGATTTACAACATTCCTTTCAATGTTAATTTTATTTAGTATTTATGCATTTTGCTATCAATTCTTTACCAAACCAGTCACTAAGGGACGATTTTTAATTCTGCTACTATATAGTTTCGCTATTTCATGGATTAATGGTAAACGATTTATAATTGCCTTAATGTTAATAGTTTATCTGTTTTTTTATACGAGAAGTGATTTGAGTAAAAAAACTAGAAAAAAACTTGAGATTTATACGCCGTTTTTATTTGTTGCATTAGTATTGTTTAGTTATTACTATTTAGTTGTGATCAAACCATTGTCAGATGTGTCGTTTAATAGTGTCTACGATATGTTAAGAGTAGATTTTGGAAGAGATGATGTAATTAAATATGTCATTAATAAGGAATTGTTTCAGAAATCAAGAATCCTTGATTATAGAGGTGAAACATTCCTTTCAACATTTTTGACATTTGTACCCCGTGCAATTTGGCCAAATAAACCATATCCCCATTATATGTATTTGACAGCAAGTATTTTAGGTACTTCTATAGATAAACTTCCAGCAGGTACAACACCATCGTGGTTTGAAATGTGTATTGCAAATTGCTCGTGGCTTGGTTTTGTGATAGGAATAGTATTTATACCAATTCTTTGTAAATGGTGTGATAGGCTTAAATCAATTCCGTATCAGATGTTGATGCTTGTATTTATAATAGTCTTAGTAACGCAGAGTACAGATGCGTATGTAGGATTTTTGGTGCTTATTATTGTACAGTTTTTGATTGCTAAATTTATAGGAAAAGGAAGATTGTTATTTAATAACAAAAAGTGTAGGTGAAGGAGAGAATGAACAAAATACGGAATTCAAAACTCTTAAGGAATGGAATGTGGTTATTTGTATTGCAGGTATTTAATACAGTTGTACCGATGATTACATTGCCATATGTAACCAGAATATTAGGGGCTTCTGGATATGGGGATTTTTCACTTGCATTAAATTGGGTATTATACTTTCAAGTGATTGTAGAATATGGTTTTGGTTATTGGGGAGCTCGTAAGGTTGCAACAAATGGTAAGGAGCAATTGCAAAATACATTTAGTAAGATTATCACAGCTAGAATAGTGTTATTGGTTTTTTCGTTTATGGCAATGTGTATAATCTATGCATTTAGTGGTAAAGAAATTAGCCATTTTATATGTATGAGTATTCTGTTTATTATGGTTCTTGGTGTTACATTTCAATTAACATGGCTTTTTCAAGGAATGCAGGATATGAAATTTATTACAATAATTAATGCTGTATCCAGAACAATTTCGGTCATTTTGATTTTTGTGTTGGTTAAACATACTGGAGATGTGTATTTGTATTGTTTTCTTTACTCATGTACATATATTTTGTCTGCAGTTATAGGGCTTTATATGGCAAACAAAATGTATGGGTTGAAGGTTAGGCTATGTAACTTTTATGACATAAAATGTTCGTTGATAGATGCTTGGCCGTTGTTTATATCTCAGGCAATGTCAAAAGTGTTAAGCGGATTTGGTGTCACTGTGTTGGGAATAATGGCAACAAGTAGTGCGGTTGGAATTTATTCGGCAGTTTATAAGATACCATATACCATGGCTTTGTTTTTTAATCCAATTAGCCAGGCAATCTATCCTGATATAAGTGTGGCATTTAGTAGGTCGAGGGAGATTGGATATAAGCGTGTAAAAAAAATAGCCACATTGGTTGTTCCGTTGTTTGCAGGAGCAGCGTTTGTTATTGCAATTTTTCATCATACTATTGTTTTGCTTTTGTTTGGCGGTGAATATGCAAATAGTAGCTTTATTTTAATTCCACTGGCTATATGGTTTGTTTTAAGCGTTATTAATAATTTCCTTGGTATTCAAATCCTAGTTGCTTCGGGACATCAAAAAGAATATAGTAATGCTTTCTTAGTTAGCGCTATTTGTTCTATATTTTTGTATGTTGTGTTAGGAAAAATGATGGGGTTGAATGGAATTGCTTTCTCTACATGCATTGCAGAATTTTTGTTGACAATCCTTTTGTTTTTTAATGTGAAAAAGGTTTAATGAGGAGAATTATGATAAAGCAGATAATAAAAAGACTTATATATAAATATAAGGCGACAAGTGAAACATATGTTGCCTATTTAAAAGCTGTAGGTGTGGAATGTGGAGATAATATCACGATATTTGTTCCGCACAGTACCACGATAGACACTTTGAATCCACATTTGCTGAAAATAGGTAGTAATGTCGCAATTACTGGACCTGCAACGATACTGACGCATGATTATAGTGTGTTTGTTTCAAATCATATGAGTGGAGGAAGATTGTTTGGTAAACAGCAGACGGTAGTTATTGGCGATAATGTGTTTATTGGTTGGGGAGGAGTAGTCCTTCCGGGAACAATAGTTGGAAATAATGTTATTATTGGTGCTTATGCAGTGGCTTCGGGAAAGCTTGAATCAAATTCGGTTTATGCAGGTAATCCGGCAAAGCGAGTATGTTCGATGGATGAATATATTAAAAAAAGAGAGAATAATCAGTTAAAAGAAGCTGTTGATATTTATAGACTTTATTATCAAAGATTTGGTAAGATACCAGACAAGTCAATATTTCATGAGTATTTCTATTTGTTTTCTTCGCAGGAACAATTGACAGAATTGTATAAATCGAAGATGAGGGAAAATGGAAATTACGTAGAATGCTTGCTTTATCTGAAAAATAATAAGCCTCAATTTAATAGTTATGAGGATTTTTGTGAATATGCAAAGAATGAAATAAGGAGAAAAACGATATGAAAAAAGTTATGCTTGTATTTGGAACTAGACCGGAAGCTATAAAAATGTGTCCACTTGTCAATGAATTGAAAAAACGCAAGAAATTGCAGACTATTGTATGCGTGACAGGTCAGCATCGCCAAATGCTAGATATGGTTTTGGAAGTATTTGGGGTTACACCAGACTATGATTTATCTATTATGAAGGATAAGCAGACTCTATTTGATGTAACAACAAATATTTTAAGTCGTATAAAAGAAGTGTTGGAGAAAGAAAATCCAGATGTTGTTTTGGTTCATGGTGATACTTCTACAACATTTGTGACGGCGTTGGCTTGCTTCTATTTGCAGATTCCAGTTGGCCATGTGGAAGCTGGCTTGCGTACCTATAATATTTACAGTCCATATCCTGAGGAGTTTAATAGACAGGCTGTTTCAATTATTAGTAAATTTAACTTTGCTCCAACAGAGCGTTCTAAGGATAATCTATTAAAAGAAGGCAAAGATTCAACTAGTATATATGTTACAGGGAATACGGCAATTGATGCGCTGAAAACAACTGTACGGAAAAATTATACGCATCCTGAGTTGGAATGGGCAAATGGAAGTCGATTGATTATGATTACAGCTCATCGTCGCGAAAATCTTGGAGAACCTATGCGTCATATGTTTATGGCTATTCGACGAGTTATGGATGAACATCCAGATGTTAAAGCTATATATCCAATTCATATGAATCCTATTGTTCGTGAAATTGCAAATGAGTATTTAGGCGATGACGATCGTATCCATATTATTGAACCACTTGATGTTCTTGATTTTCATAATTTCTTGAATAGAAGTTATCTGATTTTGACCGATTCTGGCGGAATTCAGGAGGAGGCACCATCTCTTGGTAAGCCAGTTCTGGTTATGCGTGATACTACAGAGCGTCCTGAAGGAATTGATGCGGGAACGTTGAAACTTGTTGGCACAGAAGAAGAGACTATTTATAACGAATTTAGTCGATTGCTCTCTGATAAGGAAGAATATAATACAATGAGTAAGGCTAGTAATCCATATGGGGATGGACACGCTTGTGAAAGGATTGCAGATATTTTGGAGGAAAAACTCTAAATTGTATGGTTAAGAGAGTAATTAAGAAATGGAAAGTATCTGGAAAAGTTTCATTTATGGTTTGAAGAAAGGAGCATCAAGTGGAGCTAAAACAGTATATAAAATCTATAGCAATGGGATTTAATTACGATAAATATTGGAATAGACGAGATAAGATTTTTGGATCAAAGACTCCAAGTATAATAAAAGCATATTATAAGTTCTATTTGCGTAGAGTAGATGCAAAAAATGGTGCGGATATAAATATAATTGCTGAAAATGGAGACAATTTCCAATCTCATCCGATACTTCCACATGGCATTAAAGGAATAGTAATAGCAGGGGGAGCAAAAATTGGAAATAATGTCACAATTTCACATCAGGTGACAATTGGACGTTCAAAAAACTTGGTGCCAATAATTGGAGATAATGTTTATATTGGACCAGGTGCAAAGATTTTTGGAGGAATTCAGATTGGAAATAATGTTAGGATAGGGGCTAATTGTATTGTGTTCCAAGATATCCCAGATAATGCTACTGTAGTATTGGAAAAGCCAAGGATTATTGTTAAAGAGCAAGGATATGAATACTTTGCCTTTGATATAGACAAATTGTGATTATAAAGTGGCTCATTGAATAGGAATTTTAATAAAATACAGAGGAGAGAAGTGTATGTGCGGAATAGTAGGATTTGTAGGCAAAGATCAGGCGGCACCAATTCTTTTGGATGGACTGTCAAAACTTGAGTACAGAGGATATGATTCAGCAGGTATAGCTGTAAGGGACAATGATTCGAATATCAAGATAGTTAAGGCCAAGGGGCGTTTGAAAGGACTCATAGAGAAGACTGATGCGGGACATGCAGTATTTGGTACATGTGGTATTGGTCATACCAGATGGGCGACACATGGTGAGCCATCAGAGACAAATGCACATCCCCATACAAGTGATGATGGCAATGTAGTCGGTGTACATAATGGTATTATTGAGAATTATCAGGAATTGAAGGCCAAGCTGATGAAGAATGGATATTCATTTTATTCTTCAACAGATACTGAGGTTGCGGTAAAGCTTGTTGATTATTATTACAAGAAGTATGAGCATACCCCTGTAGATGCAATTAATCATGCAATGGTTCGAATTCGTGGTTCCTACGCACTTGCTATGATGTTTGAAGAGTATCCAAATGAAATATATGTTGCCAGAAAGGACAGTCCTATGATTATAGGTGTTGCTGATGGTAACTGCTATATTGCTTCAGATGTGCCGGCTATATTGAAGTATACAAGAAATGTATATTATATTGGCAATATGGAGCTTGGACGTCTGGCTGATGGAAAGGCTACATTCTATAATCTTGATGGAGATGAAATTCAGAAAGATCTTGTTGAGATTAAGTTGGATGCTGAAGCTGCAGAGAAGGGCGGATACGAGCATTTTATGATGAAGGAGATTCATGAGCAGCCAAGGGCTATTCAGGATACTATGAATTCTAAGATGAAGGATGGCAGAATAGATCTTAGTGATGTAGGACTCAGTGAGGATGATATTAAGAACATTTCACAGGTTATCATTGTAGCCTGTGGTTCTGCGTATCATACAGGAGTGGTAACACAGTACGTTATGGAGGATCTCGCTAGAATCCCAGTTCGTGTAGAACTTGCATCAGAATTCAGATATAGAAAGCCAATACTCAACAAGAATGATCTTGTTATTGTTGTCAGCCAGTCGGGCGAGACTGCCGATACTCTTGCAGGACTTCGTCTTGCAAAGAATCAGGGAGTAAAGACTCTTGGTATAGTGAATGTTGTAGGCTCTTCGATTGCGCGTGAGGCTGATAATGTGTTCTATACTATGGCTGGTCCAGAGATTGCGGTTGCAACTACTAAGGCATACAGCGCACAGCTCATTGCTGGATATATGCTTTCAATTGAGTTTGCTAGAGTTCGTGGACAGATTACAGATGAACAGTATACGGATTATATAGCGGAACTCGAGACTATACCTGATAAGATTAATAAGATTCTTGAAGATAAGGAGAGAATACAGTGGTTTGCTGCTAAGCAGGCAAATGCACAGGATATTTTCTTTGTGGGACGTGGCATAGATTATGCTATTTGCCTTGAAGGAAGCCTTAAGCTTAAGGAGATCAGCTATATACATTCCGAGGCATATGCTGCGGGAGAATTGAAGCATGGAACGATAAGCCTTATTGAGGATGGAATCCTTGTAATTGGTTCACTGACACAGCCTGAGCTCTATGAGAAGACTATCAGCAATATGGTTGAATGTAAGAGTCGTGGAGCCTCACTTATGGCACTTACGACAGTTGGTAACTATTCAATAGAAGATACAGCAGAATTCACTGTGTATGTTCCTAAGACGGATGAACATTTCGCTGCTAGTCTGGCCGTAGTGCCACTGCAGTTACTTGGATATTATGTGTCTGTTGCCAGGGGACTTGATGTGGATAAGCCAAGGAATCTGGCGAAGAGTGTTACAGTGGAGTAGAAATTAATAGATTGTGATATGCAATTGCCAGCCCGGTGGGCTGGCAATTGGTGGATATAGAGATTATGAATATGGAAGGAGAAGGTAAAAGTAGGTGACGAAAGATGATAAATCCGAATTATAAATATGAAGATAAAAAGATAAAGGTGAAAATAGGTGATTCATGGATAGAGCCAAATTTTGAACGGTAAAGGAGAAGTTACAAAAGTTGATGATATTAGGCAAGTAGTGCCTGTTTTCTTTTCGCAATCAGTAATATGCTATTTACATTTGATAAATATGTTAACAAATCATCATGATATTATTAGTGATTCAGAATATATATATGAGTATTGCAGATATATTGCAAAAGGATCGTATCTAAATATGGATTACTTCCAAGCAAAAGTATCTGGGGAAAATAAAAGAAAAGTGGAAAAATTTAAAAATATAATGTATGAGTGCTTAGAAGATGAGGAATATGGGGATTGATAATCTTAGGATTTCACGATATTTGGTCATAATGATGACCTCCTTCATAATAGATTTACACAGTAGATGTGCATAAATCTATTATAAAACAAGTGGCTCATTGTGACCGGAATGATGGCTCATAGCAAAACGGAATAGTGGCTCACGCCCGCCGGACAGATGGCTCATTGGACGCAGATTATTCACTTTGTTTTCATACTGCTGTTTCTGCATTCCTGAATAATGGCGGTCCATGTCGCTAGCTGCTGTTCCCGAATAGCAAGGCGTGTTGCCATAATCTACCTCCTGAATATTTGGATTTTTCGCTCTTATTTTCCAACTAGTTGAGGTAATTATCGCAAAATTCGGATAAGATGGGTAGGTACTGGCTATGGAGCGTTTACAGAATAACTATTGTGTAAAGTTTTCATCGCAAGTTAATTTTACCACACAAATAGGACCATTCGCTTACGCAAATGGTCCTATTTTTTTAGGAACTTATTTCACAACCCCTCCACATAAATAATATATAACCAAGTTAAAATTTTCCTGATTTAGTCCATGTCTTTGTATATTTTTTTGAATAATCTCCTGAGACAAACTTAAGATTATAAGTATAGCCCAATGCGTCGGCAAGAGAATAAACAATAACCTTATTGTCTTTATTCTTAAGTTTCGTTCCTTTTTTTAATCTGAGCTCATTATTGTATTTTACTTTTGTTTTATCACTCTTAACTTTTACACAATACAATTTCGCCAATTTATTTCCAGCAGCAAGAATACCCTTACCTACCACTCCGGCACCTATTTTTTTGAAAAATGCACCTATTCCCATTTTAAGTCCAGCACTTGTTGTATTAATTATAAATGCTTGAGCATCTTTCTTCTTATTAATTGTATTTGCATCATGCTTTGTCATTTGCTCTGAAATCTTGATGATTGCTGTAGATGGGTCTGTTTCAATCGACATGCCATTAACATTCTCAACTTCCACCCCAACCGTTTTATAGAAAGTTGAACTTGGATCAAGCATAGTTGCAGTTCTAACTGTCATATAATTAATTCTTACATTAACATCATCTACAATATATGTACATGCAGCAAACAGCAGGTTCTTATATGCTTCTGTAGCACCATAACATGTAACTACCTTATTTGAAATTACGTCACCATTCAGGACTTGCTTCATATAATTTGCTGCAACATCGCCCCCCACTGGATTTCTATCTTTACTTGAAACACAAAGTTTTTTTACTATTGGATTAATAACCTTTATATATTCTGTCTTATTGTAACCATTAAATGTATAGTCGTTTCTCTGTTTAACATTAAGAGTCTTTAAAACACGCCCAAACTCGTCCTTGATAGTAATTTTGCATTTACGATTAGGCGCCTTTGAATTCAAAGGTACTTTCGCACAATAAACCATCAAGCCCAAGGAATTTGTCCCTAAAGTAATCTTCTTTGTTGCCTTGTAGATTTTTCCATCTTTTGTCTGGTTAACCAAGTATACATAATTACCAGTACACTCAACAACTAATTTATAATTACAACTCATTGGATATGCTGCAACAAATTTGTCTTTCATTCCTGAAATACTGTTACAAGTTGTGCCCCAGAGATTCTGATTTGTCACAAGAATACCTGCTGCATTAAACTCAAAACCATCACACTTATATTTCCCATTATATTTGAACTCTAACTTAGGATAAGTCTTGTCAATTAATTTTTTCTTGCATCTTTTACAATATTTCTTATGGCAACCCTCTTTAGTTTTTGTAGGATTTTTCTTAGTTTCTGTCCAAACGTGTCCCAGCTTTTTCACTGCTGTTCGTGACAAGATTTCACCACATTTTGTGCATTTCTGAATTTTATATCCACTGCTAGTACATGTTGGTTTTGGATTATATGTGAACTGTCCATTATTAACATGTCTACATATTTTTGGATATATGATTTTTTTATCAATCTTATTACATCTTGTACAAGACTTTCTGTAATATCCTCTTTCACTTTCTGTAGCCGATTTCTGTTCTACTTTCCACTTGTGCCCTAACGCATTACCAGTAGTTTGAGTACTTAATACCTTTCCACACCTAGAACATTTTACAACTTTTTTCCCCTTTTTCGTACAAGTCGCTTTTATTGTACTAATACTTACACTACCTGCATGTGGGCAAGTTGATGCATACGCTTTTACCGGCACTATGCATGACATGATTAAAAATAACGCTGGAAAAATTAGCATTATCTTCTTTAAATAGTTGTTTTTCATATTTGCTCCCTCTTTCCTTTTTATTTGCAAACAATCTATCCATTATAGCAAACTTTTTATAACAATTCAATAAATTTATTTTAGGTTTTTGGTCAATATTAACAAGTTGTGATGTAAACGCTCCATAGCCGGTACCTACCCATATTACCCGAATTTTGCGATAATTACCTCAACTAGTTGGAAAATAAGAGCGAAAAATCCAAATATTCGGGAGGTAGATTATGGCAACACGCCTTGCTATTCGGGAAAAGCAGCTTGCGACTTGGACCGCGATTATTCAGGAATGTAGGAACAGCGGTATGAAAACAAAGGACTGGCTTGCTGAAAATAACATATCAAGGGATCAGTATTACTACTGGTTCAAATAGCTGAGACTGGCGGCGTGCATGCAGGCATCAGGTTCTCAACCAGAATTGCCAGTTGAATCGGAGAAGCCACAGATAGTCAAGTTGGAATGCGCTGATTATCAGAATGACCTTGATCCGTGCAGCAGTTCAAAGATAAGGATAGACCGTGGTAGCATACACATAGAGATCGCTGGCGGTGCTTCTCCCGCAGTGATCCGCTCCATCGTGGAGGTCCTTGTAGATGTGAATGACACAGTTGGGTTTTCTGAAATATACATAGTATGTGGCAGAACAGATCTTAGGTATGGTATAGACAGCCTTGCCGGAGTTCTCAGATCTATCGTCATAGAGAACCCCGCAACGGCAGGGACGCTTTAATTGTTGTGCGGAAGAAGATCTGACAGGATCAAAGGACTTGTAGTTAAAAGCCTCACACCCAAACAATTCAGATGGTTGATGGAGGGGCTTACCATCGAACCACGAAAAGCAGTTAAAGAAGTATCTTTCGAATATATGAGCTGATAAATATTTGTGCATAATGGAAAAAATATATCTTGTGTTCCTAAATTCTAAAGAGCTGTCAAAGATCATCAAAATACAAGTCATACATAGCTGTATTAATTTCAGTCAGATAATGGCAAAATGTTTATATCCACAAATTCAAAGTTACAATGTCCTTTTTCAAGATTAAAATAGTCGGAAATATACATTATTTTCCCCCTTTGTGTTTAGTAGTATCAACCAAAGTGAATGTAGTTGCTCCAAATTCCATAATTATTACACAACCAGAAGGCTGAATCCATTGAAGAAAATGCAGTCACTTATGGCAATATCAGCCAAGTTGATACGTGTCTTTTATGCCATGCTGACCAAAGGTGTGGAGTATGATTCCAAGAAGATGGTAGGTGACATCAAGAGACCAGTAGCTTATCTACAGGCTGCATAAGAAAGCCAAGTAACTATAGTGGAGGTTGTTACGTGGGCAGCCACTGAATAAAGCAGAATGTAACAGATAACGTCCACTGAACACAGTGCTGGAACAGGAAGCGAGTCAGTAATCAAAAAACAAAGAATGAGCCAGTAGTCGGCAGAAATAGACACCATGGGGCAAAACCCCGTAAAGGAGCACAGCTGACACCCTGGTTATGGGCAGGCAGGACGAAGGAAGTTAGGACCTCCGGAGACGGAGATGATCCTAGTGGATATAGGAGGTTAGCTGCCATAGAGGAAAGGGTATACACAAGGCCAGTAAAGCGTAAACTAAAGACGTTTTATTTCGTATACCTATAAACTACTATTTCAGTACCTGATACATCGAAATGCTAATAGCTCCGGCTTATTCACTGAGATATATAAGGCTGAAAAAGCCTGTAATTTCAACAAAAAAGACTTGATTATATGAGGAGACGTCCCACTATGTACACTCCTGAGCAAAAACAAGAAGCAATCGATGTATACTTACAAGTGGGAATAGTGAACGCTATGCAACATATAACTGTGTCGATTTTGCCACTTAATATAAAATTTTTTTGAATTCTTTTGAATAACATGATAATACATTTGAAGTATTAAAAAAACATATAGTAAGGTAACATATACAATGTCCAAAGTTAATACGATTTCATGAGGAAGCTATCAATCAATAATGAGTGTTAATATGTGAAGATATAATAGGCGGTAATTACAAACATAAATATATAATATTTAAAAATATACACAAAAATACTGACAATGGATTGTTAAACTATAGACTCGAATGGTATAATGTTTTGTAGATGCTTGGAGAAATATGACAAATAAATGTGTAATATAATATCAACAAATATTGGGGGGGTTATGTGCGAATACCAAAGATAACAATTACTAGTTATACAATTAAAGATATTGTTGTATCTGAAATAGCAAAGCAACAGAGAATAAATGATTTGCGTAAAAAAACAGATATTTTAATTATTGATGATGAAGATTTTGCTCCTCAGGAGTTCCTTGAGAATAATAATTATAGATTTACTAATAAAAGTGATATAGACAATATAAGAGATGTAAGTGAATATCCTATAATTTTATGTGATATAAGAGGTATTGGCAAAAAGATATCTAATGCATATGAAGGGGCTTTTGTTATTCAGGAGATCAAGAAGAACTATCCAGAAAAAATAGTACTTGCATATACTGCAAGTCAATATGATCCATCTTATAATAGTTATATACAAAAAGCAGATGATGTTTTACAAAAAAGTTTATCAACGGAATCGTGGTTGGAGAATCTGGATAAATATTTATATATGATTTCTGATCCTATTTTTCAGTGGAAAAAATTCCGAAATCAACTTTTGGAAAAAGATGTGTCATTGATTACTGTTGCAAGATATGAGGATATATTTGTGAAATCATATAAGAAAGGAGATTTTAAGGATTTCAAGAATTTGGAGGCATCTGTTGATGGAGATATTAAAAATATTTTTAGCAAATTTATTTCTACAATTCTTGTTGAACTTATAAAAGCTATATAGATGGATAATTTATTGCCAATTCTTTATAAAAACCAAGTAAGTGATGGTAGTGTTATACAAATATGTAATAAATGTAAAAATAAATATAAACAGGAGCCGTGTTCCAGTTTTTACAAAAAGATTATGACACAAGGTGAGGGATTTTATCAGTGTCCGTCTGGATATACAATATATCACAAAACAGATGGTCAAACTTCATTTTTTGTTATTGGAATATGAGTAAAAAAGCATTGTAAAAAGATGACTTCAACAAGGCAAGATAATACTCAAACAACAATATCTGAACAGTTATTTTTAAGATTATTATCTGCACAAGTAGAAATTACTAAACTGCAAACTGAGATGGAACGGGAGAAGAGTATTCATAAAGATTTATTGCATGATGTGCGTAAATTGGATTCACATATTATGTACAAGTCTGATGAGATAATCAGAAATATATCGGATATGTCAAATATACCTAAAGAAATATTAAATAAAGTCAAAAATATAAACGCAATGGAACAATTAATTGCATGTAAATATTCGGTATATGATCTTGTTTCAAATATAGATATGTTAACAATTGCGTCGATGGCAAATGTAAATGTATATAAGAAATTTGATAAAATTAGATATATTCTAATTGGATATAAGAAAAAGGATGTAACAATACATTTTCATGGGGAAACTCAATTTTCATATAATATGATAAATGCATATGCTGAAATACTGCCATTTTTGTTGTTTGAAAATGCAGTAAAATATACAATAGGTCAGAATGATGTTGATGTGACTTTTGAGCAGACAGGAGATAATTTATTTGTTAATATAAAATCATTTGGCCCATATTGCGAAGAGGATGAGTTGGAAAAAATATTTGTAAAAAATTATCGAGGGCGAAATACGGAAAAACATAATAGTGATGGTACTGGTGTAGGACTATACCTAGTGAAAGAAATTTGCAATATTTGTAAAATAGATATTAGAATATACAGCGATTTTGTAAAGGTTGTGAATGGTATTAGGTGTGGTTATTTCAAGGTTGAATTGATTTTTTAGATAATGGTTTGGATGACTTTGAAATATTGTTTGATGTTAGAAGTTTGGCGCGACATTAAACATGTTGTGTTGGAATGAAATACATATATGAAATGGGGAAATACTAAAATTTTGAATCAAAATAATAAATAATTATTCTAGTGAAATTATTAAAACATAACATTGATTTATGAGATCCGAGGCAATGCCTGAATATTTAAGATTGACTCGTAATGAATTGGCGCATCCGTCAGGATTAAAAGTAGATAGAGTGGAATGTCTTTCTTTGATGACAAACTATATTAAATACTGTGAGACACAGCATAAATATTTGGACTTTTATATCGAAAATTCATGATATTGCTATTACAAATAAAAAGCAGACTAATGTTTTCAAAGGAATGTGTTTAAGCTGAAAAAAGGAGGCAGACAGAGAGAAAATAATGACCGGCAGTAAGAGGACTCAGGTCCACATGAATGAGGTATGAACAAAAAAGACTACTTGTTGACATTATTATTTCCTTGAAATAACGATAACCCAGTGTTAGTATAGATATATAAAGGTTATGAGTGGAACCTTTATATATTTAACGTTAAAAAACAGAAGAAAGGAATATTTCGTTTGGAAACAACAGGGCGGCAGGATAAGCCACTAGCAAAATTGAAGTCGGAACTGGTAACTGAAAAAGATATAGGTTTGGATTATTATGAACACAATATTTTGCCACTATTTCTCAATAGCTTACATTATTCAGGTAAGAGAATAAACATAAATAAGCAAAATGGTAAAGTCTGTGATTGTATTATTGATACCAAGATTATAGTAAGGTTTTACAGGAATGAGGGTGAAAAGAAAGCTCTCAGTGAACTTGAAGGGGCTCTCGATAGCAAGGGATATGAGTGGGGTATTCTTTTGCACAGGAAAGGTATATGGTTATTAAATAAGGATATATACCGGGGAGATGAGTCATTTACCTGTGACAGAATAGTATTTGCAATGTCATTTACAGGCAGTAAGGATAATAACTATTTTAAATATCTGTCATATGATAACTTGGTTGGAGAGACAAGGAATGCCAAGTACTTTGCGGATATAACAGAATATAAGAACAGAAACTTTAACAGCACGAATAAGGCCAGCTGGGCGGCATATAGTGGTGCTCTTAAGAGATTTTTTAATTACTATGCAGAGAATAGGTACAATTATTCACAAGTAACTTATATGAATATTACATTTAGCGATTTTGAGGAATATGTCAAAGCAAGCAGTAACATAAATTCCGAAACAAGTGCAAAGAATCAGTTTTCTTATATAAAGGGATTTATGATAAGTAAGACAGGTCCTGATGGGGAATTTGCAAGAGGGCGTGACGAATTGCTGGGACGTTGCCAGGATATATTGCGAAAGAAGAATGATGAGTTTGTGGATATTACAGCAGCACAGGTTCGGGAGCTTATAGATGCGCTGTCTAAGGATAGGAATGGAACAAGAAACATAACCTTATTTTTGATGATCATGGGAATGGGGATAGAACGTCGAAAGTTATGTTCACTTAGATGGGATTATGAGATAGCGAAGGATATGACGCATATACAGATGGATGCTCAATCTGTAAAGCTGCCAAGGATATTGGAACAATCCCTTAAGGAACTTTGGATGGAGGAGCCTGAGGATGCGGTATATGTATTTGGTAACTGCACAACTAAATATATGACTCCATTGAAGGAGGACAGTATCAATGGAATGCTTGATCGAATAAACAAAACAATTAAAAATCAAAATGGGATTAACATGATAACTCCGGCAGGATTAAGAAGATGGTTGTTTTTGCATTTGCTGGATATGAATGTAAGTCTCCAGGAGATTATGTGCATGATGAATATATCAGTCGATAATCTGAGTAGTTATATTGATGATGCAAAAATGCGGGACAGAGGTAAGGCGTTGATTAATTCTTGGGACAGGCATCCTATGGATAAGTTTTTTGAGGGAGTGAAAGGGTGAGGTATAATGAATTAATTTTTGTGTACGGCATTGAATAGTCATTATGACAGAATGAAGAAAAGTAAGACTAATGTACCAGTTCCTGTGTTTTTTTGTTTGATCTAGCATCTGTTTTGAAAAAGAAAGGAACTATGTTTTCAGAGAAATCTCTAGCTGGATTTGGAGACCAACTGCAGAACGGAGTGGAAGCCTTTGCTAACTTGAATTTTCAACAAATATATAAGAATGGTTACATGGAGAATCCGAATCTGGAAAAGAAATATAGACAGGCAGAAATTGTGTACCCTGGAGAATTTCCTATTGAAGATACACTCTGCTGTATAGTTTGTAGAAATGATATAGAGCGCCAGCCTTTGCTGAATAAACTGCGTTGTGTAGATTACAACTTGTTTGTAAAATACAGGAATCGTATAAGAGTTGATCGTAGTTGTTTTGAATGTAATGGACTATTTATAGAACAATGTAATTATTATGGAGATAAAATTGGTGTAGTGTATTCAGGTACGAAGGATAAAAAATATTATATTCGCAGGTATAAAGATGGCGATGAGCAGTTATTGGTACGTGCTCATGCAGAGTTTATTTGGAAACGATCTGAACAGGTGATATTTAGGCAGTACTGTGATTTTGCTATAGATTATGAAAACCCCCGTTCTACACAATTTAGCGGAATGGTGAAACCAGAAGGTGCGACTGCATTGTATATGGAAATATCATTTGAAAATAAAAGCATGTGTTTAGTGTGCTGGCAGTTGGCAGAGTCTGCAATGTTGTAGAAATTAGAATACATATAACGATTGCTATAATGGAGTTATCAATGTCGAAAAATATATATTCGCCGATTGTATAATGAAGTTGGACACTAACTAAATAAAATAGCTCATGGCACAAGAGCTCATTTCTAAAGAAGTTGATGGTATGTCAGATGAACAGTTTTTGACGAAGATGAAGTTGTTAATAGGTGGCAAGGTTACAAATGCTGCAATGCTTTTGTTGGGAAATTCTGATTTTGACTATTTGTTCACAGCCGCTCCAAGTATTATGTGGCGTATCTATGGTGCGGACGGAACATTATTAACGGTATTAAAAAATAAGAATGTTATTGAAAAGTATGGAGAAAACCAACGTAAAGCTAACTGGATATTAAAAGATTAATCGGTTTAGGATTGGTTTAGTTTGCTTTGTTTAAACCGATTATTAAACCAATCAATACTCAAAATCCTTATAAAATGGGGATTATGATTGGTTTAATATGATCAAATTCAATCGATTTAAACCGATTGAATCAGCAATTGAATATTCTTGTGCGACAGAGGACATTAGAGGTGCCAGGTGCAGACGAACATTTGCATTTGCACGTTTGAGATTTCTTCGTGAAAACTCGGCTGCTAGCGAAAAAGTTTACCACTTCGATAAAGGAGCGTGATTTATATGCACCACAAATTAGATATCCACCCAATACCGGAAGAAATGCTCTATGTCAATGACCCTTCATTGGCTGTGAAAGTACCATATGAAACGGAAGACGAGATGGAGAAAGCAGTCACTGGAAAGAAAAAGTCTGAAGGTGGGATTCTGCCAGATGACAATGTGAGAATACATGTGCCGATGGATTTGAATGCCGATGGCATCATGCGGCAGCGTTATGCTCTCTATGGCGCACTCGGCGAGCCGACGGAAAGTAATGAACCGCTTTATTATTCTGGCGTGAGAAAAATAATAACTCAGTTGGAAATATATGACCAGGTGTGGGTGGCAAGAAAAGTTGAAGAGAACGTTCAGAAAGAGAACGGTGGCGTAAGACACAGTCGGAAGGGGATTGAATTGGCAAGAGAGATTATCAATTATCTGGAAGAAAACGAAGGGGCTGCCGAGTGCTTTCCGTATGATGAGGTTGAGGAGCTTAGAGAAGCATTCTGGCTCTGAATGGATCTTCGTAAAAATATATCATTAGTTAATTGAAAAAAAATAATGTTTTTGTTATACTATAACAGGTGAATTGCTTGACAATTTGCAAAAAATATGTATAATCTCATGCCTTATGAGTATAATTAGGAAAAAAGTATATCGTGAATAAGGAGGAAGACTATGGTTGATATATTGGATGCGGCACGTTATTTGATATTTTTATCATATGGGGAAAAAAAATATTCCCTAACTCCATTAAAGTTACAGAAGCTTTTGTATTTAGCTCAGGGGTGGAGTTACGTGTGGGATAATAGACCGGTATTTAGTGACGACTTTTGTGCATGGCAATATGGCCCTGTAAATGAAAGAGTATATGAAACATTTAAAAAATATGGAAGATTTGAAATCCCGGAATTGGAAGGGAGCGATAGAATAGTAGATAAAAATGTTAGAGAAACGCTTGAAGCAATATGGCTAGAATATGGTAGATATACAGCGTACGATTTAGTTGAATTAACTCATTCACAAAGTCCTTGGAAATTTGCATATTCTAATGGATCAAGAATTACAAATACTAGTATACGTAGATATTTTCAGTCAACTTTTTAGTTGACTGATTTTTTCATAAGGGGGAAATATGGCAATTTTATTAAAAGGGATAGAAATAGAAAATTTTAAATCTTATACAGAAAGACAGACAATTCTTTTTTCTGATTTATCAGTACTACTTGGTTCTAATAGCAGTGGAAAAAGTACTGCATTACAGGCACTCTTGATTATGAAACAAACAATAGAATGTAATAGTCCTGATGAGGAATTATTGTTATCAGGGAAATATGTTGCATTAGGCGATTTTGATGATGTAATTGCTGATCCAGAAAAAGATTTTTTTTGCCTTGCTGTAGTTTTAGAGGAAGCGGAACAATCGGAAAATGAAGTTGATGACGATGAATTTAAAATAAATTGGCGCTTTGAACGTGCGAATGATGGAATATCAGCTATATTGTCCAAATTAGACATTACTTATCAAAACTTAACAATATCATTTGAGCGTTCTAATGATGAGATACATTATATGTTTATTAACGGGGAAAGAAGTCAGTTTAGTGCGAAAGTTTCTAATTTAATAATGACAAAGTATTACATTCATTATGATATTGAGATTAATAATAGACTTGCAGAATTATTGAATGAGTTGTTAAAAGTATTTTTAACAAAAAAGAGTACAACAGTACAAACTGATCAGCCAGTAAGTTTAAACGAAATTGAAAAATTTTATTTAAAACTCATGGATAGAATTCAATCAACTTCGGATGAACAATACAGTGTTTCGGCAGAACATGGAGAAATGGCTAGGAAGATTGAAAATATCATAGATAAATTTGGAGAACTTGAGCTTCCTGGATTTGAAGTTATATCAAGAATTATACCAAGAGAAATACGTTTGAAAATACTGGAATTAGCGCTTTCTATGCAAGGTGATATGGAAGGTATTAATGATATTGTATCAAATTATGAAAGTTTTTTATTTGAGTATTCAGAAAAAAAGCATGAAGTAGCAAGTTTTAAAGGTGTTTTTTCGTTGGGCAATAATCCATTTAGGCTTTTCTTTGCAGATGGAGAAAAAAAAGATAATCTTACTCAGCTAAAGTTTGCTTTAGATTTTTATAAAAACTTTTTGAAAAATATATTGTCTAAAGTATTTTTTGTGGGACCTATTAGAGAAGCTCCCAAAGGTTTATATAATATTGGCTTTGAAACAATCCCTAAATATGTTGGACCAACAGGTGCTTATTTTGCCTCTGTTTTGTTGCATGAGAATAAAAAAGAGAAAGAATATATTCTACCCGACAGAATAGAACGATGTACGTTATCAGATGCTTTGGCTGCTTGGATGATTCATCTAAATGTTGCAAGTTCTGTTGATGTTGATAAGAAGAACTCATTTGGATTTAGTGTTTCTATAGAGAATATGGAACAAGTTAAATCTGATATTATGAATGTGGGTATTGGGACAAGTCAGGTTTTGCCGGTATTGATATCTGTATTATTATCTGAACCAAATGAAATATTGGTTTTTGAACAGCCAGAGCTTCATTTACATCCATATTCTCAGAGTCGGTTGGCTGACATGTTTACAGAATATTGCAAACATGGCAGAAAAATTATATTAGAGACACATAGTGAATATTTTTTGTTAAGGCTTAGATATCATATTGTCAAAGAACAATATTCGCAAGATGCTACGGCAGTGAATTTTTTCCAAAATAAAAGTGGAACGAAGGTAACATTTGCAAATATTTCTGGTTTTGGAAATATTGATTATCCAGAAGATTTTAGAGATGAGACGCAAGAGTTACTTAATTCAATACTTGAGGCATCATTCGAAAGAAAGGGGCTATCATGAGTGTATTGATAGATCCATATATGTTTGATCTTTCAAACGAAAGAGAAATACGTGAAAATATTTCTTTTTTTATGGATGTGATTAAAATTGCTTCATATCCGGAGAAAAGTAAACGAGTCCCTATTGCTGTCTATCGCGGAATGATAGAAAAAATGCAAAGACGTATAATACAGCCATTTCCGATACATATTTCGATGATTAAAGACAGAGATTTAAAAAGTATGATCATGCAATTAAATAATTCATTTAATAATGTATTGGCAAGATATATTGAGAACATAGATATTGATGAATGTGATGGAAATCAAGAATTTGAGGTTTATGATGATGAAAGAATGGTAAAGGACGATTATTATTTTGAACTATTGAGTGTGCTGTTAGTTCCTTGTTATGCTGAACACGTAAAATTGGATTCTAAAATCTTGACTGGAAATAAAGAAAAGGGAAAACAGATTGGTGATTCTTTTGAAATTGTATGTAATTGTGATATTCATAAATATCAGAAACAGTGTAAGTTTATAAGTGTCGAAGATTTAGTTTCTGACAAGGACAAAATAATTCAGGAATTGAAACGAAAGAAAGAAATAGGGGAGATTCAAATTAGAAATAAAGTTGTTGCAACTATGGGGAGTCATCATAACCATGTTCAATCAAATAAAAAAAAGTTTTTAGAACTGGATGATCTTTCAACTAGAAATAAAATCGTACTTCGTTTGCTTAAAGAATTAGGATTGTATAAAATTGTATTTGGCGAGTTTACACCAAATGGAGTAAAGGCGACTGGAACAATGATAATTCAGGATGTGAATTCATCAGATTTACAAGATATTGTGACAGTTAAGTTTTCTGCTGAAACAAACATGGTTATTGAGACATTACTTTTTTTCCCAAAGGGAATTGGAGAACTATTAAGAAAATATTTTAAGACAGAACAGTTGACATACAAATCTGTTGAAAATATGATTGAAAAAATAAAATAATATTGTTATTTGTGTTTGCCAGCATCAGTTGCAAAAAGTATTGAGGATCAAGCAGGTTATATAAAAATTAAAGACTTGGATGATCAGTATTATAAGACATTAATTATTGAATATCTGAAACAATATTCAAAAGCAAATAGAAAAGAAATTAACAAATTGTTATGGGATAAGTTACCAGATTCATTGTCGGATGACCAAATAAAACATAAAGTTCACAACTTATTAACGACCTTAAAAAATAAGAATGTTATTGAAAAGGATGGAGAAAACCAACGTAAAGCTAACTGGATATTAAAAGATTAATCGGTTTAGGATTGGTTTAGTTTGCTTTGTTTAAACCGATTGAATCAGCAATTGAATAAGATGCCTGAGGTGCCAGGTGCAAGTGAACATTCTGTGAATAATGCTAAGCTAAGTTTCATGCGTATATATTTATTTAAATATGCCAGTGCAGTACTAAAACAATTGAGGCAGTTGCGATAGTAACAAATAGTATATATTATTATTTGAGTTTATTTGTAGATAATAAAGATGAACATAAACTTATTACTTACTAATGTGGAGAAAACAAATGGAGACAACTTTACTTATAATGGTTGCAGGAATCGGTTCAAGATTTGGAACCGGAATAAAACAGCTGGAGCCTGTAGATGATGGTCAGCACATTATCATGGATTATTCAATCCATGATGCCATAGAGGCAGGATTTAATCATGTTGTATTTATTATCCGCAAGGATATTGAGAGAGAATTTAGATTTGTTATAGGTGATCGGATTGCTGCCATTTGCGGGAAATCTGGCGTTACGGTTGATTATGCATTTCAGGATATTGAGGATATTCCCGGGGAGCTGCCGGCAGGCAGAACTAAGCCATGGGGAACAGGACAGGCCGTGCTTGCAGCTAAATCCATTCTGAAGACACCATTTGTCGTGATAAATGCAGATGATTATTATGGCAAGGAAGGGTTCATATTGGTTCATGAGTATCTGGTGAACGGAGGACAGTCGTGTATGGCTGGATTCGTACTTAAGAATACATTGTCTGATAATGGTAGTGTGACCAGAGGCATTTGCAAGATGGACGATCAGAATAATCTGACAGAGGTGGTGGAGACCAAGAATATCGTCAAGACTGTGGATGGTGCAGAGACGGATGGCACAGCCATTGATACGGAGTCTCTGGTGTCCATGAACATGTGGGGACTGACACCGGAATTCCTGGATATGTTGGAGGCAGGATTTGCGGAGTTCTTTGAGACGGAGGTTCCAACTGATCCACTTAAGGCAGAGTTCCTTATTCCTACATTCATAGGAGAACTTCTGGATGAGAAGAAGATGACAGTTAAGGTTCTCCGGACGAATGATACCTGGTATGGTATGACGTATAAGGAGGATGTTGAGGCTGTTAAGGAGAGCTTTAAGGGGATGATTGCGGACGGTATGTATGAGAAAGATTTGTTTGGGGATTTGTAGATAGGATGTTTATATGGATGTTAGGTGATTGCCAGCCCGGGAGGGCTGGCAATTTGTGGTTATGGGAGAATGCAGGTGAGCGTTGAGAGTTTACGTTAATGCAAATGCGTGGTATAATATTTAAAATATAACTAAAAACTAAAAACAAGATTATATAAATATGAAACTATACAAACAATTAGAAATATTTAAGGGTATAACACAAACAATAATTGTATTGATTACGAATACTTTGACAACATTTATGATAATATGAGGAGGGGAAAAGTAGTTGGAAAATGAAAATCTAATTAGACTTATTGAACAGACTCCAGATATAAGAAAACGATTCAAAACAGAGTATATATCTTTTGGAAAACCAGCCGGAAAGCCTGCTATTCAGACTACATACCAAACGATTCATAATGATGAAAAATATTTGCTGTGGAAAGCAGAAATTGAAGCAGAACTGGAAAAACTTCCAGAGAGTAAAATAGTCCAAGATATAATTCATCTTTTTTCAAAAATGGGGAAAAACTTTAGTGATGATTTAACATTTGCTCAATTAGAAGCTAAATTGACAGTATTAGAAAAAATGCTATCTGAATCTATGGAGGAGAATTGTAAGATGGACAAACCACATAAATTATTTATATCACATAGTAGTAAAGATGCTGATTATGTTGAAGCATTTGTAGTATTGCTTGAAATTCTGGGATTAAGAGATGAAGATATAATTTGTTCATCAGTTCCTCCGTATTGTATTCCGCTTGATAATAAGGTATACGAGTGGCTTGTTAATGAATTTCACAATAGTGACCTTCATGTGATTTACGCTTTTTCAAAGAATTATTATAGTAGCGCAGCATCATTAAATGAAATGGGAGCAGCATGGGCAATGAAACATAAATGGACAGGTGTTTTACTGCCAGGATTTCAATTTAATCAGCTAGATGGATGTATTGATAAGACTCAGATCTCAATTAAATTGGATGATTCAGATAACAGAACATTAAAATATAGATTGACTGAGTTTAAGGAAGAACTTATAAAAGAATTTGAACTTCGTCAGATGGATGAGGCAACATGGGAACGACATCGGGATAAATTTTTAGATAGAATAGCCAATATTACGGAAAAAAGGGCGGAAGAATGTAAATATGCAGAGGAGGAAGAACAACAATACGCGCCGGTAGTAGGGCAAGATGATGTTGGTAGAATTCCAGTTGATTCGGCATTCCTTTTAGTATATGCAGCTGAAGGTAACGGGCAAATATTCAAACTTGCTACGCTAGGTTCATCAGTTCAGGTTTCAGCTGATGGCAAACAGTTTATGGCTGATAATTCACAGAGAGAATCCGCTAGATGGCAAGAAGCATTGGATAGGCTTATTACATGGGGCTGGGTTAAGCCTGTAGGTCTAAAAGGTGAGATATATGAAGTAACGGGAACAGGATATACGAAAGCAGACTGGTTGAAAGACGGCATGTGTATTGATACAAGTAAGGAACCGCTAGAAGAATTAAAACAGTTTGAAGTTTAAATGGAAAGAGGTCTATTAGAGGTACTAGGTGCAAGTGAACATTCTACAGGATAACAAATGATATTGGGTGCAAAGTAGTTGTAGACACGGTAAGTGGTTTAACATGGTATCTGTTTAATTAAGTGTGTTTAGAATATAAACATTTGATATACAATGGGAGGGAAGATACAGAGGTTATTATTAGGTTGTGTAAGGAGTTGCGTGAAAGAGCCTTAGTGTTGTGGTAGATGAAAATAGGATATAGATAAATATGTTAAAACATATATGAAATGGCGGTATTAATTATGTAAAAGAAAGGGGTAATATGGGATCTAGGTATATAGATGAAAACGTAAAAAGAAGATTGTATGCAGAATCCATGGGGTATTGTATGAATCCAAGTTGTAGATGTTGTTTGTTTACAGGAAAGGGGGATATTGTTGAAAAAGCACATATAGATCCTTATTGTAAAACAGCAGATAATTCTTTTGAAAATTTAGTTTTGTTATGCCCAAACTGTCATACAGACTTTGACAAGAATAATAAATTTACAGCTGAAGAGGTTTTGAATTGGAAGAAAATCCGACAAGAAGAATTGAATAATCTTTTCGAAAATCGGTTTAAAACATTTGAGGAGTTAAAAAAAGCAGCTTTTCCTTTGTTAATGGAAAATAAAACTATTTATGAGAATTATTATAAAAAAGATAATAAAAAATTGTGGGATAAGTTCGAACCTATATTATTGATAAATAATAGAAAATTAAAAATTTTGTTATCGTCAAATATGGGTTTGTTTCAGAGACATCAAGATAAAAATTATTCAAATCTAAAATTTGTATATAATTTTTTGACTCACATTGAAGAGTTTGAAGCTACACGTGGTGATATCGAAAAGAATCGTGAAATTTTATTCCCAGTAGAAATTAACTCAATGTTTGGAATTGCGCCAGCAGATGGGACTATTTTACCATCTACAGAAAGTTTGGAGTTATTAATACAGAAATTGAATGAACAGGGAAAATTTATTGATATACAAATGGGAATAGAACGTCCCTATTTAGTAATACGGGAAAATAATATAGTGGATAAAGTGTTCCTGGATGATACACCTAGAATTAGACAGATGTATTACGATTACAAATGTTTTGCGAAAACAGGAGTAAGACTAGCTAGTTTAAATTTTGCATTAAAATATATTAGAACTAAAAAAATAAATTTTCAATTTGTAAATAATGAAAATTTAAGAGAGATTAGCATAAATAATAAAAAAATGATTTTTATTTATGAATATTGTTTAAGTCAAGCAAAATTGATGGAAATGGCACCAGAGGAAGATTCGATTATTGTTAATCTACATAATTGGAATGATGATAGTTGCATTTCTGGACAAGCATATGAGTTGGCTGAAAAAATGAATGTAAAGTTGTTAACTATGAATGCGTTTTATGAATATGTTAAAAGAATCAAGTAAAAGAATCATTGATAGAATAAAAGAGCTTGTTGACAATTGGGAATGTTTTGAGAGAGTATATTTGTTTGGTTCGGTATTGAGATTGGATGATAGTTATAATGATATTGATATTTTGTTAATATATGAGGAATATTCATCTGAGATAGGACAACAGAGAGAGAAAATCAAAAACGAATTAGAAAGGATTTGTAGAGCACCTGTTGATTTGACTGCATTAAGTCGTGAAGAAGAAAATGATGTTAAATTTTTAGATCGGCTAAAGTCTAATTATTTAAAGTTGAAATAATGCAATTTTGTGTTAGCGGGTGCAAATAATTAAGAAATGAAACGGGAGAAGTTTTTATTGCTAATACCTTTTGAAATTGGAAATAGAAGAAACGATATAATTGAGGTGTAAAAAGGTGTTATTGCAGAGTGTAGTCAACAAGAAGAAAATTTGAAGTTCGCAGTAATATTAGTGTTCGATGTATTTATAATACTAATATTAAAAAGTACCCTTTATCCATCTTTATGTTATACTTATACCAAACACAACTTGTTTTGCATAAAGAGGTATAACATATGAAGATTCTTATCACCGGCGGAGCTGGGTTTATTGGTAGTAATTTTATATTTTATATGATGGACAGACATCCTGAGTATGAGTTTGTGTGCGTGGACAAACTCACATATGCGGGAAGTCTGGATACGATTAGACCTGTCTTGGACAGGTCTAATTTTGTTTTTTATAAGGCGGATATATGCGATAGATGTGAGATGTATCGTATATTTGAGGCGGAGAGGCCGGATGTGGTCGTGAATTTTGCGGCAGAGTCGCATGTAGACAGATCTATAGATAACCCGGAGGTGTTCCTTGATTCTAATATCAAGGGTGTGTCCGTGTTGATGGATGCATGCATGCGATATGATGTCGGCAGATTTCATCAGATCAGTACGGATGAGGTGTATGGAGATCTGCCTCTTGACAGGTCGGATTTGTTATTCACTGAAGAATCGCCTATTTGTCCGAGCTCGCCGTACAGCAGCTCGAAGGCGGCTGCAGATCTTTTGGTTATGGCTTATCATAGAACGTATGGCTCACCGGTTACCATCAGCCGGTGTTCAAATAATTATGGACCATACCAGTACCCTGAGAAACTTATCCCTTTGATGGTGACAAATGCATTGGCAGACAGGCCGCTGCCTGTTTATGGACAGGGGATAAATGTCAGGGATTGGATACATGTGGATGACCATTGCCGTGCCATAGATACGATATTGACCCGGGGAAAAGTTGGTGAGATATACAATGTAGGTGGTCATTGTGAACGGACAAATATTGAAATTGTCAGGATGATTTGCAGGGAATTGGGTAAGCCCGAGTCACTCATAACATTTGTCACCGATAGGAAAGGCCATGATCTGCGGTATGCTATTGATTCAACTAAGATTGAACAGACTCTTGGCTGGCGGCCGGAGGTGAATTTCGATGATGGAATACGGCAAACTATCAGGTGGTACGCAGATAGGTTGAGGGGAATGTTGGATACGGGAGTGTGAAGGAATGAGTAAATATGTATATTTGTTTGAATTGGATTCTGTGCGCAAAACAGATGAGGAGATAATTGCGGGACAGGCTGCCTTGTACGATGAGATTGTGACAAATGGTAATATAGTTGTCTTGACTTATAATCAGATGGTGGATTCGAGGGGCTTTTTCAGCCTGCTAAAAAACGGAGAATACAAAGAGGCTTTGCTGAAATTGTTTGATAGTGGGGTTATCAAGATATCCCAGTATGGCGATATACGTACTGTGTCCCAGTATTTGATGGATTCGATAGAGGATGACAAGCAATTTATATATTCCGCACTTCCATTGAAATATAGCCAGAAACGACTTACCGCAATTATGAAGAGGTGCCTTCTGTATTCTGATTTGTCTGAAATATATGAGTACGGTCAGCTGGCTTTGGCACTAAAGAGGAATGAGAATGGTGAGCAGTATAATGATGATTATAAGAACAGGCGAGATGAGCTCATAGATATATTTGTTGAAGTGGACAAGGATGGTGAGCACCAGACTAATCTATCCTGGGATGCTATGGCTGAGATATTGGAGAACTTGTATAGCTTTATGGAAACCGTGATCAAATTGAGCATGATGCATGATATATACATAAGTCCAAGGGCTGATGGTGAGTTGGGCTGTTGGAAATTCAGTTCGATATTGGATAAGGTTATACGTTTATATGTTCCGAAAGATAATGTGGAGCTGTGGGGAAGTGCTCAAACGATACTTGATAACATATATAAGCAAAATAAGAATGAAAATAATCGTTCAGTGTATATCAGAAAGCTTAAAAAATTGGTAGAAACAGGCACAAATGTCAAGGGGTGTCAATATGCACAGGCAATTGTTGATTTGTGTTATAACTATGCTTGCGAGAGCAGTATATCAAACGTGTCAAGGCATTATGATGTGATGGATTTAGAAGATTGGGGTAGTGCCTGCCATGGTGAGAATACATTTGAATGTGACTTTTCTAAGCGATTGAAGCGCACGTGGGATGGTGGAAGGAAACGTGATGAAAGATATCTTGTTGATGAGAAAAATGATTTTAAGACATTCAAACTGGGAAAATATAGACCCCCAAAGATCGTTAATGCTGCAAGAATTGTAGGTTATGTCAAGGATAAACCAGAAATAGATAGGAATTATGTATTCTATTATGAGAATAACGCTAAGAAGGACAAGCATAGAAGAAAACTGAAACTTTTATGTGGAATATTGAAGAAAATAGTATTTGCTATTTTGTGTTTTCTAATAGTGATAAGTCCCGAACTGACAGGTGATTATTGGACCGCAAAAGCTATGCAAAATAGTTGGATAAAACCTGCTGTAGCATTTTGGAATTCGGTTCCTTCGGGTATTCAGACAATGGTTATGCTGATCATTACAGAGATCGTGACTTCGCTCATAGCTAAGATTCCTTGACTTGATGCTTTGTCATTATCAGAATCCTTAGCGGAAATCTGGCAACTGCTTAGGGATATGGTTCGGATTACCTTTAGAAAAAGTAAGGCATATGTGAATTCGGTCATGAAAGGATTAGATAACTCTGAACATTTTTGTGAAGGCGAAAAAATAAGATACACATTGACAAAAGAACTGAAGAGATATTTAAAGCTTTGTGAAGATAGGAATATAACAAATGAGGATTCGGAATATAAATCGTATCCGATAGCGTCCCTGGATACTTTAGAGGCCAGAAAACAGATCCTCCGTGACGAGGAGCTGCATAGCCGTAAATATGGAGTTGTTTACAGCAGCGCATATAATATGATGGTGGTAGACCCGATACGCAAGGATGATAATGAACTTATGGCGTATGAGAGAGTCCTGCCAAATGGAAACGATGGTGTAGTGATTCTGGCGAAGCACAATGGAAAATATGTTTTGCTGGAACAGTTCAGACATGCAATCAGAAGAAGACAGTATGCATGCCCTCGTGGTTTTTCTGATCAAAATTGTACACCGATTGAAGATGTACGCCGTGAGATTAGAGAGGAACTGGGCGCCGATATAATAGGAGAGCCGATTGAACTCGGCCGTATAGCCGCCGACAGTGGCCTCACGGGGGGATGCGTCCATGTATTTTTGACCAATATAGGCGCCTACAAACAACGTTGCGGCCATGAAGGGATTATATCTACCATTGAGTTAACAAGGAAACAGATGGAGATATGGGTTAGTAAGAAGAGGATAGATGATGGATTTACGCTGGGGGCGTTGGAGCTGGAGAGGTGTTGGCGCTTGAAGCGGAGAAGAGCCAGGGTGGAATTGTAATGTGTTATATGTAGTATGGGAGAATGGTTACAAATATGATAAGATTTGCAATATAATATAAATTGAAAAAGACGGAGAGATGTAAGTCTCTCTGTTTTTTTAAGTTTTTCTATATTGTATAGACTTTGATATAGCTATATATTATAATATACATATTATTGCAACTTAAGATTTAGAATAATAATATGTTATAACTCACATATAAATACGTTGGGAGGATAATACATTTTCAGATAATAGAATTATATGCGGAGAAGGTAGCAAAGAATGTCAAGAATTAGATGGATTCATTTTTCAGATTTACATCTTAATTTAACTGGAACAGAAATCAAAAGATTACGCAAAAATCTTTTGTGGTATTTGGACACTGTAGTTGGAAAAATTGATTATGCTTTTTTTACGGGGGACATTCGACATGCGCCAAGTGGAGATTTCCCTTCAAATGCTGGAAAAGAAATAGAAAATATATGTAATGCGATTGGCTTGCCAGAGAAACGTTTATTTATAGTGCCAGGAAATCATGATGTAGATAGAAATTGTCCTGAAAAAAATAAAGTTATTAATTTTGTAAAAAAAGAGGGAGCAATAAGGTTTAATATATGTAGAAAAGGTGAATAAAATAGGCAAAAATTGGGGCATATTATCTATAGCATATTCAAAATTAGATAAATATGCAATGTTTATAGATGGAATTGATTGCAAGAACAGTTAATAACTGTAGTTGGGAAGAGTGATAGATTCTCAGTTCCCATATTAAATCAAGAACTATTATCAGAATATTTATGGTTGTTAAAGCAGGAAAGTCGGGATTGGTATGTGAAAGAGAACACTTAATAGCAGACATTTCCCATTAAAATTCCAATCATCATTTAATGTTTTCGAGTTGATGAAAAGTAGAGCGAGGTAATGCACATACTTGAAAAAAACGTTGTTTTTTTTATGAAAATCGCATATACTAATATCAACAGAACCCAACACGCCTCTCAACGATGCGGACCACGTTGGGTCTTTTAATTTTAAGGAGAAAATATATGGGGGAACTGAAACGGCATCAACCATCACTGTCGATTGATGAACAGGTGGAGAATTTAAAGACACTGGGATTAGTTATCAGCGATGAAGATTATGCAAGGCACATATTGAATGATATATCATACTTCAGGCTGATTAAGGCATATAGTTTGGGTTTTAAAGCAAAAAATGGGGACTATGATGAAGGAGTAACGTTTGAGCAGATTGTAGAGTTATACCTGTTTAATGCTAATTTCAGACAGATAACATTTGCTGAGATAGAGAAGATAGAAGTAAATGTTAGATGTAGAATTGCCAATTACTTTGCGGAAACATATGGAGTCCTTGGTTATATGAATTCTGAAAATTTTGTTGATGAAGAATATCACAGATCTTTTTTAGAGGATATAAAAGAGGAAGTTGGCCGTAATTCTAAAGCCCCTTTTGTGAAAAACTTCAGAACTAATTACGAGGGTGGAGATTTACCGATATACGCTCTGGTAGAGGTATTCAGTTTTGGGACTCTTTCAAAATTTTATAAAAATATGAAAAATACAGATAAAAAAGCGGTAGCTAAAAGCTTTGGAATTGGATATACATATTTAGAGAGCTGGCTGGAGAGTATTTCTTATGTACGTAATATCTGTGCACATTATGGGCGGTTGTATAATGCAAAACTATCAAAGACACCTATCTTGTATAAGGAATATTCCCAACAGGGAATAGGAAATAATAGAATGTTTGGTGTATTATTATGTATGAGACACATTCTGTTGCATGATAAACACTGGAATTTATATGTAGACCAAATAGAAGCATTAATAGAGAAGTATGAAAAAGTAGATGTAAGGACAATGGGATTTACTGATAATTGGAAGGAATTATTGGAGATAGGTTAAGTTGGAATTTGCAGAGACAGATAAATAATATTGAGGAGCATAAAAATGGCTGTGAAAAAACTCGATTGAGGTTTTTCACAGTCCATTTTTGTGTTAGAAGAAAGAAATTGAAAGAAAGTTACTTGATAAGTAAGCACAACTTGGAAATACAGGGGAATAGAGAGAATGAGAAAGTAAAAATAGCATTGGCACATATAGATTTTACAATAGCTCTGATTTATGCCAAAATTAACAATATCATGGAGTATAAGGACTTTGATAGATTTAAGGAAGGAATTAGGTATATTTCTGAAGGAATAAAAAATAAAACGAATGAAGATTATTTTTACGGGCTGTTAAAAAGAAATAATAAAAAAGTTAATGATGTTATAGAATTCTATAAGTATGTTGTAACTAATAATTTAGATATTTACAATTTGACATCAATTGAAAGGAAGAATGTAGACGAATTTGTAACGTTTATGTTTAAGGCCCAAAACAATGAAAATTAGTTAATTGGGTTTGCCTGCTCAGGTAATGGTTAGGAAGAATTATATAAGATCCCCCTTTTCTTAGCAACAAGAAAGGGGGATCTTGTGATATAACGTCAATTATTTTATAAGAGATTCAACAAAGTCAAAAGAAAGTCCGATATTGTCATTTATAGTTAGAGGTTCCACACTAAAATGGCTAGTGCGCTCTAAATCTGGATAAGTACTAAAAATGTCATTAACTAATGATTTAGAGTGTATGACGGCTCCGTTTGTAAATGTTCCCTTGTATTTCTTTCGAGAGATAGGGATACTCTTAAATGTTTTATCATTTGTGAATTGTAGTCGTATTTTCTTAAGTTTTCCTTCGATAGATCCGCAATATACCTCCGCGTATTTTAATGAATAAAATCCAGGGATTAACTCGCAGGCAGTCGCATTTAAAGAAATACGACCATTGTCTTTTGAGATCGTTATTTGTGGAAGTGCCTGTGATGCTTTGTGGGCACGAGTAGAAATAAATGGTTCCCAGTTTATATCTGCCATGATAGTAACCTCTCTTTAGTGTTTTTGATTATAATATTACATATGTATAAAGAAGTCAATAATGAGTAAATGTGTGGAGTGCTAGAGCTTTAGAGTTTTGGAGCGTGAGTAAAAGTGTGTTACAAAAAAATAAAGATAGGAATATTTAATCAATGAGACATTTATGGAAAATCCAACCTTGAAATACCCCACCCGCTTCTATATAATTAAGATATATTTGTTACGGAAAATGGACGATTCAGCCCGGTTTTACAGGGCTGAAGTTCAATACCAGGGAGGATTTACTATGAGGTTGGTTACAAGATCGGATTTTGATGGACTTGCGTGTGGCGCACTGCTGAAGGAAGCGGGAATTATTGATCATTGGAAGTTTGCGCATCCGAAGGATCTTCAGGACGGATTGATTGAGGTTACGGAGGATGACTGCCTTGCAAATGTGCCATTTGTTGAGGGTTGCGGACTTTGGTTCGATCATCATTCAAGTGAGCATGAGAGATTGGCACTTGAGGGTAAATACAAGGGGGAGAGTCGTATAACTCCATCGTGCGCTAGAATAATCTATGAGTATTATGGAGGCAGAGAGAGATTTCCGCAGTTTGACGATATGATGGAGGCTGTTGATAAGGTTGATTCAGGTAATCTTACCATCGATGAGGTACAGAATCCAAAGGGATGGATACTTATTGGATTCCTGATGGATCCTAGAACCGGACTTGGAAGATTCAGAAATTTCACCATATCAAACTATCAGCTCATGGAGAAGCTTATAGATGCATGTCGTACCATGACCACTGATGAGATACTTGCCCTGCCGGACATACAGGAGAGAATAGTTCTGTATAATGAGCAGACAGAGAAGTTCAAGGAGATGGTCAAGGCACATACCATAGTGGACGGTAATCTTATCATAAGTGATCTTCGCGGAGTGGATCCGATATACACCGGCAATCGTTTCATGATATACAGTATGTATCCTGAACAGAATGTGTCAGCGTGGATAGTAAGCGGACGTGGTGGACAGGGATGTTCGGCAGCAGTTGGATACAGTATCCTGAACCGCACAGCGACCATGGATGTTGGAAGCCTTATGCTCAAGTATGGTGGCGGTGGACACAGGAAGGTTGGTACATGTCAGTTCAAGGATGACGAGATGGATACAAGACTTCCTCAGATGCTTGAGGAGCTCAAGGCTCAGGCTAATTCATAAGAAATATTGACAAAAAATAACCGAATGATACAAATTTTAATTCGTATCATTCGGTTATTTTTTATGTTATAAAAATGTTCTTAAAGGTCTTCTTGAAGATTAGTCTCTCTGGAACAGATCTCTTGTGTATACCTTGTCTTTGATGTCATCGAGGCATGAATTGTACCTGTTGGCGATGACAGCGTCGGACATGGATTTGAATTTGTCTAGGTCATTTACAACTTTGCTTCCGAAGAATGTGGTTCCGTCTTCAAGGGTTGGCTCGTATACAACGACGGTTGCGCCCTTGGCTTTGATACGCTTCATGACACCCTGTATACTGCTCTGGCGGAAGTTGTCGGAGTTGCTCTTCATCGTCAGTCTGTATACACCTATGACACATTCCTTCTCCTGGGCTGCTGAGTAATCACCGTTATTGTTGTAGTCGTAGTAGCCTGCGATGGAGAGAACGCGGTCTGCGATGAAGTCCTTTCTCGTTCTGTTGCTCTCGACGATGGCGCTCATCATATTCTGAGGCACGTCGTTGTAGTTGGCAAGGAGCTGCTTTGTATCCTTTGGCAGACAGTATCCGCCGTATCCAAATGATGGGTTGTTGTAGTGTGTTCCGATTCTTGGGTCGAGACATACGCCGTTTATGATGTCCTGTGTGTTAAGTCCCTTCATCTCTGCGTATGTGTCAAGCTCGTTGAAGTAGGACACGCGGAGTGCGAGATAGGTATTTGCAAATAACTTTACAGCCTCAGCCTCGGTGAAGCCCATGAACAGAGTGTCGATATCTTCCTTGAGGGCGCCCTCCTGAAGCAGTGCGGCAAATGTATTGGATGCCTTAACTATCTTCTCGTCATTCTTGTCTGTGCTGACAATTATCCTTGATGGATAGAGGTTGTCGTACAGTGCCTTTGATTCACGAAGAAACTCTGGGCTGAAAATGATATTTGACGTGTTGTATTTCTTCCTTACGGACTCGGTGTATCCAACTGGTATAGTTGATTTGATGACCATGATGGCATCCGGGTTGACCTTGAGGACGAGCTCGATAACGGCCTCAACGGCTGATGTGTCGAAATAGTTCTTGTTGCTGTCGTAGTTTGTCGGGGCAGCAATGATTACGAAATCTGCATCCTTGTATGCTGATTTGCCATCGAGAGTTGCTGTGAGATCAAGCTCCTTCTCGGCGAGATATTTCTCAATATAGTCGTCCTGTATAGGGGATTTCTTGTTGTTGATGAGATCAACCTTTTCAGGGATGATGTCAACTGCCGTTACATGGTTGTGCTGTGCCAGCAGGGTCGCAATGGACAGACCAACGTAACCGGTTCCTGCCACTGCAATGTTCAGTGGGGATGGAGACTCGAGCTTGTGTGCGCCAGCATTGATGAACATTTCTGTGAGGTCGAAGTTCAAAACCTCTGACAAACTTTCGAGCTGCTCTATAGAAGGAACAAAATCCTTCTGCTCTATTCTGGAAATGAGTGCTCTGTTGATACCGGTTGCATCGGCGAGCTGAGCCTGGGTCATACCCTTTTCTTTTCTTCCGTTCATGACAGTGTCGGCGAGACGTGACTGTGATAATTTCTTCATGATCAAAATTCCTTTCTCTGATGAGTATTCTCTATTATTCTTAGAAGTATTATTCAAAACTAGCAATAAATGTTAATATTTATAACATTTACAATGCCATAATACATGTAAAAACGGCATAAATCAAGAGAAAAATGTATTTTAAACATAAAATTATACATAATTAATGTTAATTAAAATAACATGTATAAAACAACTGAAAATATAGTTTATTTCAACGCAACATCGAGTCTTATCGGATTGTGATCGCTGTTTTTAAAATCCAGATTTATGGTCTCTGTGGAGTTAATCTGCAAATTGCTCGATACTATGAATCCGTCGATGACATAATATTGGAAACTCTCGTGGTCGCTTCCTTCGTATGGTTTGTCCAGGGATCGGCATGTCGGAGCTGAGGAATCGGTGCTGCAGATGAAGGAATCTCCAAATTCAGATACATCTATGCTTCCTGGTGCCCACAGGTCAGCGGACTGCTGAGGGTATGCGGACAGATCCACATTTGAAAAAGTCTGGTTGAAGTCGCCTCCTGCGATAACGTAGTTCCCTGCTGCAGCCTCATTTTGGAGAATGTCGGCTAGCATCCTGGTCTGGGCGGCTTTGCCCTCGCCTGAGTCATAAGCCTCCAGGTGGAGATTTACTATGACGAGTTCGTGTTCACTTCCGGCAATCGGTATTCTGGACACGATCAGGCATCTTTTCAGGTTGCACAGTCTGATCGGGTAGGAAAATGGACATGGAAGCTGTATTCTTTCTGCATCCGATACTTCAAATGAGCAGAGAGTCATTATTCCTGATGTCACTCTGCCGATCGGTGGAAGTGGATATGGAACCATGAGTGTTTTGTAGTTGTAGGCGTATGAGCTTGTGTATGACGGCAGCTTTTCCCTCAAAATATCGGCTTCGTTTATCTTGTGGCTTCTGGATGATCGTTCATCAACCTCCTGGAGAAGAAAGATGTCAGCGGCAAGTGAATTCAGCTCTGATGTGATGGCCTCCATATTGTCGTTTACCTGCTTGGCTGTGGAAGTGTACACACTGTCTCCTCCGTCCATGAAAAAGTCAGCATTTGCACCGAGGGATCCGTAGCCGAGATTCCATGTCACGATGGATATGGAGTCGCCGACAGATGGTGAAAGCTTGGCTGAGCCGGTTGCATTTTTGCCAAATGTGCTTCCAGATGTGACCTCAAGGGATTCGGAATCGTCTGGTTTGTATTCTGTTATGGTGAGAACTCCTACAAATATTATGGCGGCCGCAAGGATCACGCCGAGGACGATACATGTTATTTTTAGAATTTTTTTTGCTATTATCATGTTGGATATTTCCTGTTCTATATTTGTTCAGCCCGTCCAAATGGTTAGTTGGACTGACATGTAAAGTATATCAGACGCGGTGTATGTAAACAATGTGTAAAATGACTGTCAGTTGCAACTGTGATATAATAATTAGTGGAACTTAACGTAATTACCGCAGGGGCGGGAGAATTGTTTTGGGAGTGGGTGATACATATGAAGAAATCTATTAGAATAACACATAGGTTGCGAAATTCAGATTATCCGATAGCAGAATATTTCGTGCCATATAAACCTGATGTCTTACAGAAAATTGTTAAAAGTAAATTGGTACGTGAAGAATTGGATATAGTGGCAAGTAAATATGGTAGTTTTGAAGAGTATGCGAAATCGAAATCATTAGAAGCGCTTGACTTAAATTTGGAATCAGTGGAGGATGAAGGTGCCTGGATAAATGATGAGTACAATTTAAGTGAAAATAATATGTGGGATTATCTGGCAGATGTGACACTTATTAATGATACGGTCATGCAGGATAATAGTGATAGCGTTGAAGCACTAAATATGGAAGCACTGCAGACATTTGCCAGCAGGATAAAATATGATTACAGGCGTATCGCAATCTCTATTATGATTTATACAGAGAGATATGTGCATGAAGACTACGTAGATTTTAGTGAAAATAAAAAAACTATATTGACAGATATATACAGATTGATAGATAGGGCGAGCAAATGTAAGGTGCATGATATAGGAGAAATAGATGATATACACGAGAAGTTCCTAACAAGTTATAATAAATTTACTGCTACGAGCTGGAATGAAAATTTAGAGTTTGTACTGGAAAGAGCGGATTCCATAATGAAAAGTATGGTCTCAGATATTGGACAGGAAGAGAAAATAGGCTACTATACAAAGACGCTTAATATTATAAAAAAAGAAATTTTGAAAAGTAGCGGAGAGAAAGTGACGTTAAAAAAGAGATATATTAGGTTTATTTCTAATATAGCCCATGCGTTTAACATCGAAACACATGATATGCCAAAAGATGACAGTGCTATTTTTGAAGCTTGTATTTGGAAAGATAAATTAACAGAAATATATAGACATTTTTTTATTTCTCTGTCTCAAATAAATACAAATGATGAATTAGTGTCAACGGGATCAAACAATTTTGAAAGTATGACAAAACAGTTTACGGAAGAGATTGCAAAAATAAAGTCAGCGTTGAAATTAAAAAAGGATTTTAATCTGGTTAATAAATATTCGGGTAAAAAACAAGGCTGTTATACAATATTTGTATTGCCAAATGGAGAAAAGTATTGGGCATTGAGTGGGACAGATTCGTGGGATAGAAACAAAAGATTGCAGATGGAGATGCTGGTAAAATACATATTTGATAACACGTTTGGATGGCATCATGTTACCAATATTTATACAAAAAATCATGGCATCAGATACTGTCCTATTAGGAAGAAAACTATGCGTTATACAGAGGTAATAGAGCCTGATAGTAACAGCAAGATAAAGTATGTGAGTAAAAAAGAGAAGCTGGGGGACGATCTGAAGACGAGAAGAATCGATAAAAGGAAAGATGATTATTTGAGAAAGATTGGACTTACATATGGATGCTGCGAAAGAAAGATCATGTCATATTTATCGGATTTTAATGGTATAACGATATATTCAAGATGGGCTCCATGTGAAAAGTGTATGCCGGCTATATTCGAGTTAGGGAAATATACATATTATGCATATGCAAAGAATTATATGGAATGGATAAATGGTGGAAAACCAATGAAGTTGGAAAAGTACACTGTCGAGAAATCGTATTTGGTTTCAATAGAATAAATGTAAAATTACTGAGGGGAATGTATGTTTGAACTTATTATAAAAGATATAATGGAGGTCGCGGGCTACCTTCCGATAGGCATTTTGTGCGGATGCATAGCAGTCGTGGTCTATCTCGTGTATACAGTGAGCCATGCGGGGAAAAAGGTTAGTGCCGGAGGACGTGTGAAGAAGTCAATAGTGTGGTTCCTGCTGGTGGTGTATCTGGCGGTGATGGCAGTTACTGTGTTCCTGTCCAGAGAGCCGGGCTCAAGGCAAGGCATTGACATGACGCTGTTTCAGACGTGGGGAGTGACGCCCCAGGAGCACGCATTTGTCATAGAAAATATATTGCTCTTTGTGCCGTTCGGCGTGCTTTTCCCGCTGGCGGTGGCTGGAAGTAAGAATGGCGATGGCAGGGCGGTAGACAGGTTGTCCAAATGTACTGTACTGTTTGGATTTCTGTGCAGTGTCTGCATAGAGACGGTTCAGCTTATAACGGAGCGCGGTTACTGCCAGCTCGATGATGTAGTTATGAATACCCTCGGAAGCCTTGCGGGATATATTATATTTTTAATTATAAAAAAGATGAAAAATATTAAAAAAATGGAGGAATAGATCATGCCATGTACAACAATATTGGTAGGAAAAAATGCGTCTTATGACGGTTCAACAATAATAGCGAGAAATGACGATTCGGGGGCCGGTTTGTACACGCCGAAGAAATATGTGGTTGTGAAGCCGGAGGAGCAGCCAAGAATATACAAGTCGGAGATATCCCATGTGGAGATTGAACTTCCGGATGATCCGATGCGTTACACCTGTGTTCCAAATGCGCTGGCGGGCGAAGGAATCTGGGCGGCAAGCGGAGTGAATTCTGCAAATGTGGCTATGACGGCGACGGAGACCATAACCTCAAATCCAAGAGTGCTCGGTGCGGATCCACTGGTGTGCTATGAGCCTGCGGAGGGAGATAAGCCTGAGAAGACTGGAGGTATCGGCGAGGAGGATATAGTCAGCATTACACTTCCATATATAAAGAGCGCAAGAGAGGGCGTGAAGAGACTTGGCAGCCTGCTTGAGCGATATGGAACCTATGAGATGAACGGAATTGCATTTCAGGATGTAGACGAGATCTGGTGGCTTGAGACCATCGGAGGACATCATTGGATCGCGAGAAAAGTTCCTGATGATGTGTATGTTGTCATGCCAAACCAGTTTGGTATGGACGAATTTGATATTGCAGACGCAATGGGAGCGCAGAGCGAGTTCATGTGCTCGGCAGATCTTCCAGCATTTATAGAGAAGTATCATCTGAACGTGGAGAATATGGAGGACACGATCTGTCCACGGGATATATTCGGCAGCCACGACGATGCGGATCACGTGTACAACACCCCGAGGGCATGGTTCATGGAGCGGACGCTCAACCCGAATTCGGCAGTCTGGGACGGACCGGATGCGGACTTTACGCCGGTTTCGGATGACATTCCATGGTGCATGATACCAGAGAAGAAGATAACCATGGAGGATGTGAAGTATGTGCTTTCTTCGCATTATCAGGGAACTCCGTATGATCCGTACGGCAATTACGGCGACAATAAGATGCGCGGGGCATATAGATCGATAGGTGTGAACAGGACGGATTTCATGTCGGCGATCCAGATGAGACCATATGTTGGAGAGGATAACTGCGCTGTACAGTGGATAGCATTTGCATCGAATGCATTCAATGTCATGGTTCCTTTCTATGCAAATGTAGACACGACTCCTGAGTATCTGGCAAATACAGGGGCGGATGCTTCCACGGACAACTTCTACTGGACCAGCCGTATGATCGCAGCGATGGCGGACGCATCTTATGCGAAGTCGGTGTTCCATATCGAAAGGTACGAGGAGAAAGTCATGTCCAAGGCACATGAGATAATATACAGATATGATGATATTATGAATGAACAGCCATTGGGCGAGAAACTCCGCCAGCAGGCCAACCAGGAGACCACAGACATGGTGAGACGTGAGGCAAATGCAACCCTTGGCAGGGTCCTCTATGAACTCAGCAATCAGATGAAGAACTCGTATTCAAGATCTGATGCGTAGTAGGCAATGAGTGGCCGCTTACAGGTTATGATTATCCCTGTATTTACCCGGAGTCACGCCGTATTTCTTCTTAAACATCCTGTTGAAGTAGGACAGGTTGAAGAAGCCGCAGTTCTCCGCGATGGAGAGTATGCTCTCGTCATTGGAGGAGAGAAGTCTTGCGGCAACATTCAGCCTGAAGTCGTTCAGATATGATACAAATGACACCCCCATGGTGTTCTTGAAAAATCGCATAAAATGGGATTCAGAGAATCCACAGTAGGAGGCTATATCCGTTATGGATATGGCCTCTTTGTAATTTTCGTCTATGTAGGAGAGGATGAGTTTTGTTCTCTCCAGATCCCTGGTTCGGTTCTTCCTGTCTGCCTCATCCCTTGCGGTGGAGTTGGCATAGAGAATGTAGAAGAATTCAAAATAGCATCCCTTAAGTGCAAGGTGGTATCCCTTTGGCGTCTCTGAGCAGAGCTTGTCTACCCTGTTAAGACATGCGGAAAGAGACGGATATAATGGATCGTCCCTGTCATAAATACTCTTGATATCCACGTCGCCCGCCAGCAGAGGCAGGAAAAACTCGCTGTCCAGTGAGTCGTGATTTCTGGATCTGAACATGTCGACGGAGAAAAGAATATTCTCATATTCCATTGAATAGCCTTCGTGCTGGGAGATTCCGTGAATGTGTCCTGGCAGGATAATGACTATGTCACCCTCCTCAACATAGTGAGTTGTGAAGTCCACAGTCACATTTCCCTTGCCTTTTTTGATATAGATAATCTCCATAAATTCATGCCAGTGCAGAGACACAGAATTGAAGTCAAGTGGTATGGAGCACAGGTAAGTATTGTACGGAAACATTGGGTCCGCATGGGTCTTATTCTCCAGAAGATTTTCGTATTCAAGACTGTTCATATAACCATGTGCCTCCTTTTTGTTCATAAATTCGACGATTTTTTACATCTTTTACATATTGTACATCATCAAGATGATAGAATTGTACAATTAATTGCTTATATAATGCAAGCATAAAAGGGAAAATGCTAATAAAATACAAGCCATAACAGGAACTGTTCAGGAGGTATCATATATGAGTAAAGCGTTGGAGCGTGGCGCAGGAATACTCCTGCCGATAAGCAGCCTCCCATCACCATATGGAATTGGAACTATGGGAAGAGATGCTTATGATTTTGTTGATATGTTGAAAAGAGCAGGGCAGAAGTACTGGCAGGTGCTTCCGATAGGACCAACAAGCTTCGGTGACAGTCCTTATCAGTCGTTTTCAGCATTTGCGGGCAATCCGTATTTTATCGATCTGGATACATTGATAGCTGAAGGGCTTATCAAGAAAGAGGAGGTAGAATCCTACAAATGGGCTGACAGTGATGACGAGATCGACTACGCCAGAATATACAGACAGAGATTTGAAGTTCTCAGAAAAGCATTTGGCAGATCAGAGCACAAAGACAGCAGGGATTACGTAGATTTCATAGAGGAAAATGAACAGTGGATAGATGACTATGCGCTGTATATGGCGATCAAGGCTGATCATAACAATAGAGAATGGCTTGCGTGGGAACCGGCGATCAAGAAGAGAAAGCCGGAGGCTATGGCAGCTTACAGAGAAAAGCTTGGTGAAGACGTGGAATTCTACAAATTCCTTCAGTTCAAGTTCTACGAGCAGTGGATGCCATTAAAAGAGTATGCCAACAGAAACGGCATAAGCATCATTGGAGATATTCCAATCTATGTGGCACTGGACAGTGCTGATGTGTGGGCGAACACGGATCAGTTCCAGCTTTCTGGAAGTCTGGCACCGTCAGTTGTGGCAGGGTGCCCGCCGGACATGTTCTCAAGCTACGGACAGAAGTGGGGTAACCCGATCTATGACTGGGATGTCATGGAGAAGGATGATTTCGCGTGGTGGAAGAAGAGAATTGCTGCATCTGCAAAACTCTACGACGTGATCCGTATAGATCACTTTATCGGGATAGTCAGATACTACAGCATCCCGGCAAATGGCGAGCCGAAGGATGGCTACTACAGACAGGGACCGGGAAAGAAACTCATCGATGCTATAGACAGTGCCATAGGTTCATCCAAGGTTATAGCAGAGGACCTCGGCGTGGTCGTGCCAGAGGTTCAGAAACTTGTAAAGGAATCCGGTTATCCGGGTATGAAGGTGTTGGAATTTGCATTTGACGGCAATACGGCAAATGAATATCTGCCGCACAATCACGCAAAGAACTACGTAGCGTATATCGGAACCCACGACAATGATATGCTGAAAAGTTATATCAGCGGACAGAGTGAGGAGCTTCAGGAATATATGATGAAGTACCTCATGGCGAACAGCCTGGATGATGTGGCAGAGAAGATGATACATGCACTTTACATGAGCTCAGCGGACACGGTCATACTTCAGATGCAGGATATTCTGGGCAAGGACAACAGTGCCAGAATGAACTATCCATCAACGCTTGGCGGCAACTGGAAGTGGAGGCTTACCAAGGGCGCAACATGGGAATTTACACAGGAACATATAGATAAATTAAGGGATCTCACCAGACTGTATGGAAGAAACAGGGTGAAGACGTATATTTGTAAGGAGGATATTATGTTAAAGGACATTTGCATGAAGAAATACAACAAGGAGATCAAGGACTGCACAAACGAGGAGATCTACTTCGCACTCCTTGATATGACAAAGAAGCTCGCAGACGGAAAGGTTTCAGAGGAGGGACAGAAGAAGGTTTATTACATCTCAGCAGAGTTCCTCATAGGAAAGCTTCTCTCGAACAATCTCATCAACCTTGGTGTATTTGACGAGGTTAAACAGGTGCTTGCTGAGAATGGCAAGAGCATCTATGACATAGAGGAGGTTGAGCCGGAACCATCACTTGGAAATGGCGGTCTTGGAAGACTTGCAGCATGCTTCCTTGACTCCATGGCAACCCTCGGACTTCACGGAGATGGAATTGGACTTAACTACCACATGGGTCTGTTCAAGCAGGTATTTGAGAACAACTACCAGAAGGAGACTGCAAATCCTTGGATTGAGGCAGACAGCTGGCTCGAGAAGACAGACGTTACCAACACGATCACATTTGGCAACCTGAAAGTCCAGTCAAGAATGTACGATATAGATGTAACCGGATACGAGAACAGAACAAATAAGCTCCACCTCTTCGATATCGAGAGCGTTGACGAGTCCATCATGGAGCCGGGCGGAATTAACTTCGACAAGACAGACATTGCAAAGAACCTGACACTCTGCCTGTACCCGGACGACAGCGATGAGGCTGGAAATCTTCTCCGTATCTACCAGCAGTATTTCATGGTGGCAAATGGTGCAAAGCTCATTCTTGATGAGGCTAAGGCAAAGGGTTCAAATCTTCACGATCTGGCTGATTATGCAGCAGTTCAGATCAATGATACACATCCTTCAATGGTGATCCCTGAGTTCATCAGACTTCTTACCGCTGAGGGAATATCATTTGACGAGGCTACAGAGATCGTGACAGAGGTGTGCGCATACACCAACCACACTATCCTTGCAGAGGCTCTTGAGAAGTGGCCGCTTGCTTACCTTGAGAAGGTTGTTCCACAGCTTGTTCCTATCATCAAGAAGCTGGACGAGAAGGTTCGTAACAGATACAAGGATGAAAGCGTATATATCATCGACAAGGATCAGAGAGTGCACATGGCACACATTGATATACACTATAGCCACAGTGTAAACGGTGTTGCATACCTTCACACAGAGATCCTCAAGGATTCTGAGTTGAACAACTTCTACAAGATCTATCCTGAGAAGTTCAACAACAAGACAAATGGTATCACATTCAGAAGATGGCTTCTCCACTGTAACGAGCAGCTTGCAGCTTATATCACAGAGCTTATCGGTGACGGCTACAAGAAGGATGCAGAGAAACTGAGTGACCTCGCTAAGTTCTATGATGATGATGCAGTCCTTGGCAGGATCATGGATATCAAGAAGCAGAACAAGGTCGTTCTCAAGGATTACCTTAAGGAGACACAGAACATTGACATAGATGAGAATTCTATCTTTGATATACAGGTTAAGAGACTTCATGAGTACAAGCGTCAGCAGATGAACGCACTCTGGGTTATCCACAAGTACTTCGATATCAAGGCAGGAAATCTTCCAAAGACTCCTGTGACTGTAATATTTGGTGCAAAGGCAGCTCCTGCATACACCATCGCAAAGGATATCATTCATCTCATCCTCTGCCTGCAGCAGCTCATCGATAATGACCCAGAGGTAAGCCCATACCTCAAGGTTGTCATGATCGAGAACTACAATGTGTCAAAGGCAGCAAAGATCATACCTGCATGTGACATTTCAGAGCAGATCTCACTTGCATCAAAGGAGGCATCAGGTACCGGAAACATGAAGTTCATGCTGAACGGCGCGCTTACACTCGGAACAAGAGATGGTGCAAATGTTGAGATTGGAGAGCTTGTCGGCGAGGATAACATTTACTTCTTCGGCGAGTCAAGCGAGGCAGTCATCGACCACTATGCAAAGGCTGATTATGTGTCAAAGGATTACTACGAGCAGCCTGAGATCAAGAAGCTTGTTGATTTCATCGTGAGCGATGAGCTCCTTGAGATCGGACAGAAGGAAAGCCTTGAGAGACTTCACAACGAACTTATCGTAAAGGATTGGTTTATGACACTCCTGGATGTTGAAGATTATATCAAGACCAAGGAAGGCGTACTTGCAGATTACGAAGATCGCAAGACTTGGGCAAAGAAGGCACTTGTCAACATCAGCAAGGCTGGATTCTTCTCATCAGACAGAACCATCGCTGAGTACAACAAGGACATTTGGAGATTATAATATAAAACTTAGTTTATTTCACAGCAGGGGACGGAGGGGTCAGGCACCTCCGTCCCCTTTTGATTTAGGTTTTGGTGGCGAACAGGAAGTAAGTCGGTTATAATTAAATATACTAAAGTTGTAATGTGATGCGAAAACAGTTCACATCAAGAAAAAGGAAGGCGGTGGAGAGATGTATAGAATACTGATCGTTGATGACGAGAGAATAGAGAGAAACGGGATAAGATTCCTCCTGAAAAAGCTGAATATGGAATTTGATATCGACGAGGCGGTAAACGGTCTTGATGCATTGGAGAAGATGCGTCAGGAGAATTATGATATCCTCCTCACCGATGTGAAGATGCCTTTCATGGACGGTATAGAACTCATTGACAATGTGGTAAATGAGAAGAAGAAAATGAGATGTGTGATATTCAGCGGCTGCAATGAATTTGACTATGCAAAGAGAGCAATAAGGCTGGGAGTTGTGGATTATATATTGAAACCGGTCGACCCGAAGGAGTTTAAGGAGACGTTGGAGAAGGTTGTGGATGAGCTAGAGGCGGCTAAAGCCTCGGATGAGCTCAAGAGCAAGAGCATGGAATTCCTTTATGAGCATGCGCTATATATGCTTGTAAATGGCGAAGATATAGAGAGCATACGCAGAGAGTACAACGGTCTGAACCTGAATTTCGCCAGATTTAAGAGAATTCTGCTGGTTGAATTTAATCACGATTTCTTTGGAAGACGAGATGTAGATTTCAAGAAAAATGAGAAGATAATGGCACTTGGAATACAGAGATACCTCAATCTGAATCAACAGCAGGAACTTATTTTTCTGGGCGATGAAACAGATGCGGTTTACACGGCCCAGGAGCTTGCCAGGATAATTAAAAGTGATTACGATGAGGAATGTTTTATAGCAGTTTCATCGGATATAGAGAACCCTGAGGACATGAAACAGAAGGTCGATGAGCTTGATGAGCTTATGGACAATAAGTTTTATCATCCGGAGATAAAGGTGTTCTACCCAAATATGGAGAGCGATTCGTCAGGAATGATCCAGTTTGATGATGACACTCTCATGAAACAGATGAAACAGGACATCAAGATGAAGGATGTGGAGGCACTCAGGGAACATTTTGACAAATTCTGTGAAAAGTACAGGCACAAGAATGAGTGCTCACAGATATATATAAAGTTTCTCTACTCAAATCTTTTGAAGGACATATACGGCAGTATAGATGGGACCGGTGAGGCGGATCTTAACAAGGATGTTGAAAAGATGTATATGACGACGGATTTTCAGAGCCTTACAGGTCTCGTTGAGGTTGCGATAGACAGACTGGCGGCCTGCTTTGAGGACAAGAGTCAGACCGGACATAAGGAAGTGGAGATAGTAAAGCAGTATATTTACAGGAATTACGGGAGCGAGCTAGGCATAGATATGCTTGCGGATATGGTATATCTTGCCCCAAGTTATCTCAGCACAGTGTTTAAGAAAGAGACGGGACAGAACCTGAGCAAATTTATCAAGTCATACAGAATGGAGCGGGCAAGGGATATGCTTGAGAATAGTATGGCGAAGATTGTAGATATAGGTGCGATGTGTGGTTATCAGAATGTATCCTACTTTTGCTCGAGTTTCAGGGAGTTTTATGGAGTGAGCCCTCAGAAATTCAGGGAGAGCGGTGTTGCAGGCGGTGAGTAGACATACAGCAGACTTGGAAAAGGACGATTGCAGAACTCGTTAAGCAGGGGGATCGTAGATGAACAAAGGTGGAGTCAAGAAGAGATTTCGTGATATGAAGCTGACTGGCAAAATGGTTGTTATTTATCTGCTGGCCGGACTTGTGCCTGTTATGATAATACTGGGTATAACATATATGGAGATGAAAAAGATTCTGTGGGCCCGGGAGACAACAATCTTGGAATCTTATGTCAGCCAGACCACGGATTCCATGGACAATGAATTGGAGATATATAACAACCTCTCTAAATATATATCGTATAACCAGTCGATTGCAAAGATACTGAGCGCAGATCAATCGGCATATCAGAATTATGAGCAGTTCAGTACGGTGATCGATCCCCTGCTGGCATCGATCATGTATTTCCATGAGGATGTAAATCAGGTCACGATATATACTGACGCCAGTGATGTGAAACATGGGTCAACAGTTGCACCGTTAAAAGATCTGGCGGATGGAACGCATGCATATGATGATCTGGATAACAATATACACTGGCATATTGATCTGGAAAGCCGAACTGCATTTTCAGTCAGCCGGATGGCTATGCTGGAGCAGAAAGGTGCCAAGGGCGTTTTGTATGTAGGCGTGGATTATGACAGTGTATTTCAACCGTTTTATACAGAGACAATGTTTGATAATTATGGGCTTATCATAGAGGATGAGTATGGACATATGATATTCAACAAGAACACATTTGCCGATGAGCAGTCAGCATATGAATTGGATGTGGATAAATTCGATGTTCTGAGAGATGTGGATAATTCAGGGTATCAGTTTATAGATAAGACATCCAAGGCGACCGGCTGGAACATATGTGTATACAAGCCGAACAAACTTATAATCTCATCGGTTCGACCGATACTTATAATAGCGGTGGTGGCACTTCTGGTAAGTATGCTTGCAGGTATATTATGTATACATATGGTATCAGAATTTATAACGAAGCGAATCAAAAATCTTCAGAAGACTATGAAGGCCACCGAGACAGGAAATCTGGGCATGGTTATAGAAAATGACAGTACAGATGAGATTGGTGATCTTATAAATGGCTATAACAGCATGAGTAAGCGCCTTGATGAGACTGTCAATGAGGTATATCAGAGCAAGATCAAGGAAAAAGAATACGAGATGAGGGCACTTCAGGCCCAGATCAATCCGCATTTCCTGTACAATTCTCTGTCTATGATCAATTGGAAAGCCCTTGAGGCGGAGCAGGATGATATAAGCCGGATCACCCTGTCTCTCTCCACATTCTACAGGACAGCCCTGAACAAAGGAAAAAACATCCTGCTTGTCAAAGATGAGATAGCAAATATCAAGTCGTATCTTGATATCCAGCTTGCCATGCATGACAACAGCTTTGATGTGGTGTACGACATAGATGACAGTATCTTAAAATACGAAACATTGAATCTGATACTCCAGCCGCTGCTTGAAAACGCGATAGGGCATGGAATTGACGTCAAGACTGACGGCAGAGGAGAGATACGCATAGAGGGAAAGGAGAATGGAGATTTCATTGACTTTACCGTATCTGACAACGGTATCGGAATGACAAAGACCCAGGCCGCCCTGATCCTGTCGAAGTCGTCCAATGGCTACGGTGTGTCAAATGTAAACGAGAGGATCAAGCTATATTATGGAGAGAAGTACGCGGTGAAGATCGAAAGCACCCCGGGAGCCGGCACGAAAGTAATGCTCCACTTCCCAAAGAGAGTAGAAAACTAGAAAATTATACAAAAATTATACCTTTTCATAGAAATTCCACGAAAAGGCGAGAATACGAAGAGAGGATGTACCTTTTGAAGCTTATTAAAGCTCAAAAGGTACATTTTTTTATACTTTTGTGGACATAATAACAATGCATAACGGCGGATATCCGCGGCACACTCCGGAGTGGCGCCCGCCCATCAAAAAAACAACATATCTAAAAAATCCAACATGATTCTAAAATCATTGATATATACGGATTGGAAACGTTTTCTTATAATAATGACATAAGGTAAAGGTACTGCAAAGGTGTTAAAAACATTCAATCAAAACTATATTTTTAAGGAGGAACGGTTATGAGAGTTAAGAGATTTGCAGCAGTTGCACTTGCGGGTGTAATGGGAATGTCAATGCTGGCAGGATGTGGAGATTCAGGAAAGGATGAGTCAACAACAGCAGCAAAGAGTGATGCAACAGAGGCTACAGATGCAACAGAGGCAGCTTCAGAGGAAGAGGCAATCAAGACAACACTTACAGTCTGGGGACCAGCTGAGGATCAGTCACCTGATTACGGCGAGTGGTTACAGACAACATGTGAGGCATTCAAGAAAGAGCATCCAAACTGGGATATCACATTTGAGTATGGTACATGTAGTGAGGGTGATGCTGGAAAGACTGTAACACAGGATGTTTCAGCGTCAGCAGATGTATACATGTTCGCAAATGACCAGTTACAGACTCTGATCGATGCAGGTGCTATTTCGGAGCTCGGCGGAAGCACAGCAGATTATGTTAAGTCAACAAATTCACAGGCGATCGTAGATTCTATCACAGTTGATGGAGGTATCTATGGTGTGCCATTTACAACAAATACATGGTTTATGTACTACAACAAGAAGACATTTACAGAGGATGATGTAAAGAGCCTTGACACAATGCTTGAGAAGGGTAAGGTTTCATTCCCACTCTCAAACTCATGGTACATCGCAGCATTCTACCTTGCAAATGGCGGAACATTATTCGGTGATGGTACAGACAATGATGCAGGAATCAACTTCGGTGGTGACAACGGCAAGGCTGTTACAGACTACCTGGTAGATCTTGTAAACAACAAGAACTTTGTAAACGATGAGTCAGGTGTTGGTATCTCAGGTATGACAGATGGTTCAATATCAGCAATGTTCTCAGGCTCATGGGACTACGCAGCATTACACGATGCACTTGGAGATGATCTCGGAATCGCAGTTATGCCAACAGCCAAGATCGGCGGTGCGGACAAGCAGCTCCTCTCATTTGCAGGATCAAAGGCAATCGCTGTAAATCCTAACTGTGAGTATCCACAGGTTGCAGTTGCACTTGCACTCTACCTTGGAAATGAGGCATCACAGGAGTCACACTACACAGCAAGAAACATCGTTCCATGTAACACAAGCCTTCTTGAGAGCGATGCAGTTAAGGGCGATGCACTTGTAACAGCTCAGAATGCAACATTCGATACAACAGCATTCATCCAGCCATTTGTTCCTAAGATGAGCAACTACTGGACACCAGCAGAAAACTTTGGTAAGTCTCTCGTAAATGGTGAGGTTACACACGACAACGCAGCAGATATGACAGAGTCATTCAACACATCACTTAACACTGATGTAGCACAGTAAAAATACTAGTTATATATTTCAAAAACAGGTGCTCCATTCATCTACAGGTGATGGGGCACTTGTAATAAGAAGAGATAATAATTTACTTTGAGACGGAGGTGTTAGGATGGCTCAGGCTATAACAAATAAAAAAAGCAAAATAAAGAAAATACGAAGATCTGATTACCCATATACCGTTGCACAGGCAGCGGCAAATGGAGACATAGCTACCAGAATTTCATTTCTGATCTTGGGGTTTGGAAGCATAGTCAGAAAACAGTTTGTAAAGGGATTTTCGTACCTGGTACTTGAGGTACTGTTTATATGGTTTATGATAAAGCATGGAGCATCACTACTGGTGGATATCTTCCATCTGGGTGGTCAGGAACAGCAGAAGGTCTGGAATGATGCAAAGGGTGTATTTGAATATACCCAGGGTGACAACTCTCTGCTCATGCTCCTGTACGGTGTGGCAACACTGTTTATAATTTTCGCATTCATCTGCCTTTGGGTAGTAAGTATAGAGAGCGCATACAAAGCGTATTGCCTGTGGGATACAGGCAAAAAGGTTCCAAAGTTCAAGGACGATGTGAAGAGTCTGTTTGACAGCAATCTTCATGCATTCCTTCTTCCACTTCCTGTACTTGGAGTCGTTGTATTTACGATATTGCCATTGGTTTTCATGATATTTATGGCATTTACAAATTACAGCAAGCTTGATTCACATACAGTTATATTCAACTGGGTTGGACTGAAGAATTTTGCAAAGATATTGAACTTTAGTGATGCAATAGGAAGTACATTCTGGTCAGTGCTTGGCTGGACACTTGTTTGGGCTGTGGCAGCCACATTCAGTAACTACTTCCTTGGAATGATACTCGCAATGGTGATCAACAGAAGGGGAACCAGGGCAAAAGGTATGTGGAGAGCAATCTTCATGCTCTCAGCAGCGGTTCCACAGTTCGTATCACTTCTTCTGATGAGAACGATCTTCAGTCAGAATGGTATCGTCAATACATTACTTATAAATAACGGAATAATCGACAATGCTATTCCATTCTGGAGCAATGCAACACTTGCCAGAGTCATGGTAATTGTCATCAATATCTGGATAGGAATTCCATTCACCGTCATGCAGGTCACAGGAATCCTCCAGAGCATACCGGAGGAGATATACGAGGCTGCGAGAGTTGATGGCGCGGGTCCGGTAAAGATCTTCTTCAAGATCACTCTTCCATATATGTTGTTTGTCACAGCACCATATCTGATAACAACATTTGCGGGAAATATCAACAACTTCAACGTTATCTACCTTCTGTCAAATGGAGCGCCTACTCCGGTTGGAAAAACTGCCGGAAAGACAGATCTTCTTGTCACATGGCTCTATAAGCTGACGGTTGATAATCAGTACTACAACTTAGGTGCTGTTATAGGTATCATGACATTCATAGTTCTCGCTGTTGTGTCACTGGTAACTTACCACAACACCGCATCATATAAAGATGAGGAGGGATTTCAGTAATGGCTAAATCAAATAATAATGAGATTAAAGCAAGAAGCAAATGGACACTGGGAGACATCGTGGTTCATATCATACTGGTAATCCTTTCGGTTATCTGGGTACTGCCGATCGCATGGATAATCATGATAAGCTTCAGAGGAGAGAAAGGACAGTATGTTTCAACTCTGCTGCCAAAGTCTCTGACTCTGGCAAACTATACAAAGCTTTTTACAGACACAGGTATTCTGAATTTCATGCAGATGTTCAAGAATACTTTGATAATAGCAATTTTCTCATGTATAATATCAACAGCGTTCGTGCTTGCAGTTTCATACTGTATGTCAAGAATGCGTTTCAGACTGAGAAAGCCATTTATGAATGTGGCACTTATCCTTGGAATGTTCCCGGGATTCATGGCTATGATAGCTGTGTATTACATCCTTAAGGTTCTGGGACTTTCAGAAGGCTCACTCATCAGGGTTGCTCTGGTACTCGTATATTCAGGCGGTTCAGGACTTGGATTCTATATCGCCAAAGGATTCTTTGATACTATACCAAAGTCGCTGGAAGAAGCAGCATACCTTGATGGTGCTACAAGATGGCAGTCATTTACAAGGATCATCATACCACTCAGCCGACCGATCATAGTTTATACGGTTCTGAATTCGTTCCTTGCACCATGGATTGATTTTGTGTTTGCCAAGGTTATATGCAGAGCCAACAAGGACTATTACACAGTATCCATCGGACTTTGGAACATGCTCGAGAAAGAGTATGTGTACAACTGGTTCAACTCATTTGCGGCTGGCGCAGTGCTGATATCCGTACCGATTATCATTCTCTTTATGATAATGCAGAAGTGCTACAAGGATAGCATGTCTGGAGGCGTAAAGGGTTAAGGATAATATATGAAATTATTTGCAAAACCTAAGTGGAATGAGGAAAGCATATGCCAGCAATGAAGTATCTGAAAAAAATAATAACATGTGTGCTAACAATTACCCTTATAATAATATGTGGCTGCCAGGACAATAACACCCCCTCCAACCCGTCTAAGGCGACCACAGATGCAGAATATGAGTCTGCCATGCATATTGCGGAGACAACGCCGCTTGGAAGGTATCCGGAACAGCTCACCTATACCCTGGGAAAGCTGTCCGGTGCAAATAATTCAAATCTCCCACAGGGAGAAACGTATGAAAATAACGCATACACACAGATATTAAATGAAATCTTAAATGTGCAGAACCAGGATATATTTGAGGCTGCTGATAATCAGTATGATGATAATGTATCCATGGTGATAGCACAGAAGGATCTTCCGGATGTGATGATCGTCCAGGACATGGATGAGCTGCAGTATCTGGTGGAAAATGACATGATCGAGGATCTCACAGACAGTTATAACAACTGTATGAGTGAAACGATAAAGAACATATATAAGAGTTATGGCAGCAGTATTATGGATGTAGTCACATTTGATGACCGTATCATGGCCATACCTGAGACAAATATATCAGATGGACCAAATCTGATATGGCTTAGAAAAGACTGGATGGATAAGCTGGGACTTGAGGCTCCGAGAACACTTTCGGATGCGGAGGAGATCATCAGGCAGTTTATTGAGAAAGATCCGGGAAATAATGGTGTAGGAAGTACCGTAGGGCTGGTGGCAGACACAAGTCTCTGCGGCGGTTGTGGTTATAGCAGCGAGTACACACTCGACATTGTATTTGCCGCATATGGGGCATTTCCGAAACAGTGGATAAAGGATGAGGACGGAAAGGTTGTGTATGGTTCTGTACAGCCGGAGGCAAAGAAGGCTCTGGAGCATATACATGAGATGTACGAGGAAGGGATTCTGGATCGGAATTTCCTCATGCGGACAAGCAGCAACATAATAGAACTCATAGTGAATGGACAGTGTGGTTCATTCTTTGGACCATGGTGGGCGCCAAATAATCCTCTTATGGACGCTGTAGCGGCCGATCCAACAGCAAAGTGGGAACCATATCTGCTTGCCACAGAGGAAAACGACTCAACGAGTTATCACACTCAGGTTCCATATGGCAACTTCGTGGTAGTCAGAAAGGGATATGAGCACCCGGAGATAGTGTGCAAGATAATAAGTGTGCTGTTCGACTATGTAAGATATGAGGACAAAGACAATCAGGCTATAAAGGATTACTACAAACTCAATGTGGATCCTACCGCAAGACCACTTGCAATGAACGTGGACTACAACAATGCACTTCAGATATGCTATGGCGAGCTGAACCACGTGTTCTCTGGCATAAGGCAGCCGGATGATCTGAATCTGCTGGAACAATCTTATTATGAGGCGTGTGAGTCATATCTCAAGAATGAAGATAATGCGTCATCGGAGGACTGGGCGGCATATACATCCCGTATAACTGCATGCAAGATCCTCAATGATGCGCGTACAAATAAAGTCGAATCTCTGTACTTCGGTGAGACTGAGACCATGGTGTCAGACTGGTGGCACCTTGAGAATCTGGAGAGCAATACTTACCTGAAGATAGTTACAGGTGAAGCAGATCTGGATGAATTTGACAGTTTTGTGGACAACTGGTATAAGTCCGGTGGAACAACGATCACCGATGAAGTTCGAAGGGAGTGCCGGTAGATATGATAAGAGCAATAGTATTTGATTTAGATGATACATTATACGACTGCCTTCACGAGAATGATAAGGCAGTGGAAGACACTGTGAGATATGTGGCAAATGAACTTCTTCATATAGATGAAGTGACAGTGATGAAAGCCTTTGAAGAAGGCAGAGACATGGTAAAGGATCAGCTCTCTGCCTGGGATATGGCGGCGCAGCACAATAGGGTGCTGTACTTCCAGAAGATGCTGGAGATTCTGGGGGTATCACCATTTAAGTATGACCTGCAGGTGTACAACTATTTCTGGAACAATTTCCTGAACAAGATATCCATATTCCCCGGGGCATTGGAGTTTATAGATGATATGAAAGCCAGAGGAATAAAGATTGGTATCTGTACAGATATGACTGCGCATATCCAGTTCAGGAAGATAGACAGACTTGGACTTACGGGCAGACTTGACGCAATGATAACAAGCGAGGAGGCTGGTATAGAAAAGCCGAACCGCAGGATGTTCGATATGATAGCTACAAAGCTGGGCGTAAAGAACGATGAGGTCATCTATGTGGGCGATAGCTACAAGAAGGATGTCATGGGAGCGAAAAATGCTGGAATGACACCGGTGTGGTATTTGTCGCTGCAGAACAAGACGGACGAGGATGTACTGGCTGTGTCCAGCTATCCGGAACTTAAGAACATAGTGAATAGGGCGATGTAAAAATGCCGGAGTGCGTGATAATTAAAAATCACATACTCCGGCTTATTTTGTTTAATATCCGTATTTCTTTTTATTTTTTATAAGGAAGGTGATAGTTATGACAAGGGTCACAGCCTCCGCTACGGCCACAGCACACCAGATTCCATTGATGCCAAACACCATAGGCAGCATCAACACCGCTGCAAGCTGTATCACCAGTGTTCTGAGGAAAGATATGGTTGCGGATACAAGCCCGTTGCCTAGACCTGTGAAGAAACCTGAGCCAAATACGTTGAATCCGCAGAACAGGAATGATATGGAAAAAAGCATCATACCGGTCTGGGTCATACGGCATAGTGTATCATCATAGCCAACAAATATTCTTGCGATAGGGAGTGCCAGAACCTCGGACAAAACCGTCATTGTTATGGCTGTGACGGCGGTGATCACAAGGCTTTTTTTAAGCAGGCTGTGCAGCTGTTTTTTGTTACCGGCACCATAGTTATAACCGATGATAGGCGTGACTCCGATGGCATAACCGAAGAATATTGCCATGAATATGAATGACACATACATTATCACACCATATGCTGCTATACCATTTTCATTCGCAAGTTTCATAAGCTGCAGGTTATAGACCACAGACACAAGGGATGTGGACAGGTTGGTAAGCATCTCAGAAGAGCCGTTTCCACAGGCTTTCCAGATACACTTCCAGTCAAACTTTGCTTTCGTCAGTTTTAACGATCCTGTTGTGTTGGTCGCAAAATATATGAGCGGTACTACACTTCCTATAATCTGTCCGCACACTGTGGCAGCCGCAGCTCCGGCTATGCCGAGGCGGAACACAAACATGAGAAGAAAATCAAGTACCATGTTGGTGATACCCGCAAGTACTGAAACCAGCAGACCAAGGTTTTGTTTCTCTGCCGTTGTAAGAAAACTCTGAAAACTGTTCTGAAGCATAAAAAACGGCTCTGACAGAATGAGTATTCTTCCGTATAATATGGCGTCTGAGCGTATAGTATCGCTGGCTCCGAGGAGCTCGACTATCTGGGGCATGAAGACAAATCCTATGACTGCCACAATGCAGGACGAGATGATGATAAGCCACACCAGCATCGAGAATACTTCATTTGCCTTTTTCTTTTCCCCGAGCCCCATATAATATGAAGTCAGTGCGCTGCCTCCCGTACCGATCATGAATCCTATGGCGGATATCGCCATCAGCACAGGCATGACCAGATTGACCGCTGCAAATGGATTCTTGCCTATGATGTTGGAGACAAAGTAGCCGTCCACAATGCTGTAGATGGATGTCATGATCATCATGGCAATGCACGGCAGCACATATCTTATAAGCTTTTTATATGTAAATGAATCAGAAAGTCTTATTTCCATAATCCTTCAGTTCCTTTCTTAAGGTAATCGAGCTGACGCTGCATGAGTGAGAGCAGAAGTTCTCTTTCCTCATCCGTAAAACTCGAAAATGATGAAATATCAGCATTGTCAGTGGCGTAATATATTTGTTGGCGAATGAGACTCCATTTTCCGTGATTGATAAATATTTGATGTTCCCTGCACCTTTGTGTGTTGTCAGAGAAATGAGTCCCTTGCCTTCCAGTTTTTTGACAGCAGAGTTGCATGTCTGTCTGGGTATGAACCATGTGTCGCATAGCTCTGCCTGAGTAAGTTCAGCTTTATTCTCAATGGTCAATATATAAATTATCCAGAAAGCAGTTTCAGGCAGCCCGGAGTTTCTTGCCGCCTCCTGCCAGATATCGTCCTGAGCTTTCCAGAGGGTGTTAAATATGCGTAGCTGTTCTTGTAAATGACTGTCTTTATATGCGATCATAAAATATGAAAAAACTCCTTTAGTTATTATTGGGGTGCAAATTTAAACCCATAGCAATGAGAAAGTATTTTCTTAAAATATATGATATTTGATCGGGAAAGCACCACTATCCAATATAAATCCGAAATCGGATTTAGTCAAGCAAGTTTATATAAATTTTAATAAGAGGACAGGATAGTGGGTTAAGTAAAGATATGCATAAATATTTTCATTTAAAGGTATGTGAAGGAGTTGTTTTGGGGCGGCCGTGTGGCTATAATAATAGACATGGGCTATGAATTTATAGATATATGTTATGGATGACTGAAATCTATGCGGTGTGAAGAAAGTAGTCATGGTCAGGAAAGGAGTATACACTTATGGGGTTTTTAACAGGTAAGACAGCGATAATAACAGGAGGCGGACGTGCAGTTCTCAGCGATGGAAGCTGTGGATCTATCGGATACGGAATAGCGACAGCATATGCCAAGGAAGGTGCTAATCTTGTACTTACAGGTCGTAATGTCCAGAAGCTTGAGGATGCAAAGGCAGAGCTTGAGAGCAAATATGGAATCAAGGTTCTTGCAGTCCAGGCTGATGTAAACGCAGGTGCGGACAATGAGAGCGTTGTCAAGAATGTTGTGGAGCAGGCGGTTAAGGAATTTGGAAGAATAGATGTGCTCATCAACAATGCGCAGGCATCTGCATCAGGCGTTACCATCGCAGATCACACAACAGCACAGTTTGACCTTGCCATATATTCAGGTCTTTACGCTGCATTTTACTATATGCAGGCATGCTATCCATATCTGAAGGAGACAAAGGGTTCAGTCATCAACTTTGCATCAGGTGCAGGCCTATTTGGAAATTACGGACAGTGCGCATATGCGGCAGCGAAGGAAGGCATCAGGGGCCTTACAAGAGTTGCAGCTACAGAGTGGGCAGCTGACGGAATAAATGTCAATATAGTATGTCCTCTCGCATGGACATCACAGCTTGAGAATTTTGAGAAGGCATATCCGGATGCGTTCAAGGCAAATGTTAAGATGCCGCCAATGGGACACTTCGGAGACGTAGAGAAGGAGATTGGACGTGCGTGCGTGGCACTCGCATCACCGGATTTCAAGTACATGAGTGGTGAGACGATCACACTTGAGGGCGCAATGGGACAGAGACCATAGTGCAGTCAATATATCAAATATGGCTTATGCTATGATAATAGAATATGATGTAGATGCGGATCCTGGTTCGCGGCTTGCATAAAAAATGAGCGTAACACAATAATACCCAGATGGGAAATGTGTTATGCTCATTTTGTTTAGCCGACTCAGTCATCAACTATATCTCAAACCAGATGGTTGTCCGCTTGTCGTTAATAAGACACAAGGTTTCTTAAAAAAATATGAAATATCTGCCATCATCCTTGAATAACCTTACTTGGAGTACTTATAATAGAACTTTGTTAAAGAAATCATGAGATGTCATGGACAGTCGATGCAAAATGCTGCTCGATGCATAACATTTGCCGACCATATACACAGGAAGAGGTGTTTTATTTGGATACAAACTCAGAAAACAATCTGGATACACGGGGAGTCCCGATCATGGGTCTTACCTCGGAGGAAGTAAGGGAACGGATCGACAATGGACTTACCAATCACACGGATATAAGTACGCAGAAGACAGTGGGGCAGATCGTCAAGTCCAATCTGCTTACATACTTCAATCTTATATTCCTCATACTTACGGTGCTGCTATGTATCGTTGGTTCATTCAGGAATCTGACGTTCCTGCCGGTCATCATAGGCAATACGGTTATAGGAATATTTCAGGAGTTGCGTGCAAAAAAGACTCTTGACAAGATGAGCATGTTAAATGCGCCGCATTCGATAGTTGTGAGAGACGGAGAACAACAGCAGATACAATCAGAGGAACTGGTTAAGGACGATATCATCATTCTGTCTGCTGGCAATCAGATATGTGCGGACGCAACTGTGCTCAGCGGCAGTATATCGGTAAATGAAGCCCTGCTCACCGGTGAGTCGGATGAGATCAAGAAGAAATCAGGTGATCGACTCATGTCCGGAAGCTTTGTGGTGTCCGGGCAGTGCTATGCCAAGCTTGACAAGGTGGGCAATGAGTCATACATATCACAGCTCACAGCCCAGGCGAAGGCCATGGGTGATGGCGAACAGTCAGAGATGATCAGGTACATCAACAAGCTTGTAAAATGGGTTGGAATCATCATCATACCAGTGGGAATCATATTGTTCTGCCAGGCGTATATCATGAATGGAGAGACATTCAAGAAGAGTGTTGTATCGATGGTTGCGGCGGTTCTCGGAATGATCCCTGAAGGACTTTATCTGCTCACAACTGTTGCGCTTGCGCTCAGCACAATAAGACTTGCGAAGAAACAAGTGTTACTGCATGACATGAAGAGTATAGAGACACTCGCGAGAGTCGATGTACTCTGTGTTGATAAGACCGGAACCATCACTGAGCCGGGTATGCAGGTTACAGAGCTGGTGATAAGCGGCAGATGCGGCGATGCCGAGATGGACAAGAGAGCATTTGCACATCTGCTGGCGGATTACTCGGCGGTCATTGAGGACAACAATGCCACAATGGAGGCGATCAGAGCCTATGTGGCTAAGAATGAGATAGAGAAGGGCAGCAGGACACTGCTCAAGACACAGCCTTTCACATCAGCGAACAAATACAGCAAGGTGTCATTTGTCGAGGGAGACTATATGCTTGGTGCTCCGGAGTTTATAATGAAGGATAGGTATGAGGATATATCCGAAGAGATAGAGGAGTACCAGAGCAAGGGATACAGAGTCCTTCTTATGGCGGAGTCAGGAGAGGATTCTATTGGTTCGGTAAGACCATTAGGAGGCATATCTCCTATTGGTTATATAGTGCTTTCAAATCCAATAAGGGAAAATGCGGAGAGCACATTTACATATTTCAAAGAGCAGGGCGTTGCCATAAAAGTCATATCCGGAGATAACCCTGCCACAGTATCAGAGGTGGCAAAGCGGGCAGGCATAGATGGAGCGGAGAACTATGTGGATGCGTCCACTTTGGCGTCTGAGAAGGATATAACTGAGGCTGTGGATAAATATACAGTATTTGGAAGAGTTACGCCTAAACAGAAGCAGCTCATAGTCAGGGCGCTCCAGAAACAGAAACACACGGTTGCCATGACTGGTGATGGTGTAAATGATATACTCGCAATGAAGGATGCCGATTGCAGTATTGCAATGGCATCCGGAAGTGAAGCGGCTGCGCAGGCGGCACAGACGGTGCTTCTGGATTCGGATTTCGGACGTATGCCATATGTGGTGTTTGAGGGAAGACAGGTGGTCAACAATATACAGAGATCAGCAAGCCTCTTCCTTGTTAAGAATATATTCTCACTGCTGATGGCCATATTCTCAGCGATATTTGCGATCACATATCCGCTGGAGCCTTCACAGATATCGCTCATAAGCATGTTCACCATAGGATTGCCGGGATTCCTGCTGGCACTTGAGCCGAACAGGGATCGTATAGAGGGAAACTTTATGGTAAATGTCATGTTAAAAGCATTGCCTGCAGGACTCACGGATGTGTTGTCGGTCGGAGCACTTGTAATCTGCGGACAGGTCTTCAATCTCCCGAGTGAGGACATAGCCACAGCCGGCACAATGCTTCTTGCGGTTGTCGGATTCATGATAATAATCAAGATCAGCCATCCGTTCAACAAGATGAAGTATGGTGTACTTCTTATCAACATAATCGGACTGCTGTTCTGTGGCCTTTTCCTCGGCAGGCTGTTTGCCATAGAGTCGATATCCAACATATGTTTCCTGCTCATGGTTGTATTTGCATTTGCTGCGGAATCTATGTTCAGATATTTGACACTGTTTGTTGAAAAGCTCAGCAGCTTCTTTGGAGACGAGAAGAACAGACGTAAGATCAGAAGAAAGATAAGGAAATATAACATTTTTAAGTAGAGAATTGTCGAAAAAAGAATATAATAAACATAAAGATATACTCATAAGAAGCAACATTGTTTTTTATGAGTATGTTTGTTTATAAGGATGATATGAACAGCTTAGATAACAGGAGGTATGCATGGCAAATTCAACTAAAAAAGCACTTGAGGCATCTCTGAAAAAGCTTCTCAAGGAGAAGCCATTTGACAAGATAACGATAGCGGATCTCACTGGAGACTGCGGGATAAGTAGAATGACATTCTATTATCATTTTCAGGACATATATGAGCTTGCCGAGTGGGTGTGTATAGAGGATGGGAAGCAGGCACTGAAGGATAAGAAGACCTACGATACCTGGCAGGAGGGCATGATACAGGTGTTTGAGGCTGTGCTTGAGAACAAGCCCTTTATCGTAAATATATATAGGTCGGTGGATAAGGCAAAGATAGAAAACTATCTATATAAGCTGTCGTACCAGCTCATAGCGGATGTAGTGGATGAGAAATGCGCAGGGGATAATCTTTCTGAGAATGATAAGCAGTTCATAGCAGACTTTTACAAGTATGGATTTGTTGGAATTATGCTTGACTGGGTAGACGAGGGGATGAAAGACGATTATCATAAAATAGTGGAGCAGCTTAGCACCACGCTTCGTGGAAATATAGCAAATTCTATTCATAATTTTGAAATCGAGATGTAAAAGCAGAAGATGGATCAGGATAAAGAAACCTGTTACTACGGGGATATACGGGAGAGCACTTATGAGTCGAACATCAGATATGAAAAAGAGATTGCCGGGGATAATACTGATAACAGGGGGGATCGTGCTGGTTGCTATGGTCATCCAGGCGGTCATACTGAGCTTTATCAATAACAGGAGTTTTGACAGGACCTCGCAGGTGCTGCTGGATCAGGTCAGCAATGTAATTGAGAAGAATAAGGCAAGTGAGGAAGATCTGATAGACTCCCTCAAGGAAGATTATATGGTCAGGGCTAAGGCTGTGGCGTATATAGTTGATGCAAAGCCTGAGGTGGCAAATGATGTGGATGAGCTCCGCAAGATTGCTGCACTTATATCTGTTGATGAGGTGCATTTGTTTAATACGGATGGCGTGATATATGCTGGTAGCAATCCCGAATATTTTGGATATAGCTTTGATTCCGGGGAGCAGATGGCGTATTTCAAGCCGATGCTTGATGACAAGAATCTCACCATGTGTCAGGATGTCACTCCGAACACATCAAATGGTAAGAAGATGATGTATGCAATAACATGGAACGATGATGGAACCAAGATGATACAGGTTGGAATCGAGCCGAGAAGACTTCTGAATGAAGTAAAACAGAATGAGATATCCACGGTGGTTGCCAATATGCCTATGTATGATGGTCTGAGTGTTGTAGTGGCAGATGGCGAATCGGGAGAAATATATGGATGTTCATATGAACCGGTAGTAGGGCTTACTCTTGATGAGATCGGCATTTCGGTGACTGATGATATGCTGCCGGACGATGAAGACAGTTTTACAGGCATAAGAAGGATTAATGGATTTAGAAACAGATGTGTATTCCGAAGATCCGGAGAGTATGTGATCGGGGTCATATATAGAATGGATGTGAATAGCCGGAGTAATATGGCAATCATGGTTATCATGGCACTGTATCTGTGTTTTGCCGCCGGCCTGGTGGTAAACATGGTGATGAAGGTGATCCGTGCGAACCGGGAGAGAAATGAACAGCTGTCAATATTGACATCCATGTCGGGGATGTATTACAGCATGCATATGCTTGATCTTCAACATGATACATTTGCACTCTATACCGCAGGAGACCTGATATTGAGGGCTGGTGAGCGGGCAGCAGGGGCGAAGGAACTTATGAGGAAGATCGTTCATAAGGTGGTTGTGGATGAACATCAGGCAAGTGCCCAGAAATTCATGGATCTTGATAGTCTGGGGGACAGGCTGATCAAGAAAAAGATTGTATCAGGTGAGTTCATGGTGAAGGATCTTGGATGGTTCAGACTGTCATTTATATCGATAGATGTTGACGAGGACGGACGTCCTTTAAAAGTCATATTTACCACCAGAAACATAGATGAAGATAAGAAACGGGAGCAGAAGCTGATAAGAAGGTCTTATACAGATGAGCTCACAAAATGTTATAACAGGAGCGCATATATAGATGATGTCAGGGAGCTGCCGGGAGATTCTGTATATGTGTATGTGTCCATGGATGTAAATGGGCTTAAGCCAGTGAATGATACCCTGGGACATGCGGCTGGAGATGAACTGCTTCAGGGTGCTGCCGAGTGTATGGAGCAGTGTTTTGGAAACTATGGTAAGGTGTACAGGATGGGCGGTGATGAATTTGCAGCCATCATCTTTGTAAATACCAGAAGGCTGAAGAGAGTGCAGCAGGAGTTTGATGACGTTGTGCGTGGATGGTCTGGACAGTTGGTGAAATCCGTATCGATATCATGTGGCTATGTGTCAAGTGATGAGAAGGACTGGGAGTCATTTGACGAGATGGTCAAGGCTGCAGATGAGAGAATGTACGAGAACAAGGCGGCATATTACAGGCAGGAGGGCGTCGATAGAAGGTATCGCTAGAGTACATATGCAATATAGAGTTATACAAAACGGGTGGAATGATAAAAATTTTATCATTCCACTTTTTTTGTAAATATGAAATAAAAATTGGGCAAGCTATTATAGGGGCATGAGATGGATATAGACGGCAAACTGAAAGGAGAATTGCTTATGTCAAAGAAGAAATTGGGAATCGGGATAGCAGCGGTGGCAGCAGCCGGCGCAGGAGCAGCAGCTCTCACAGTTAAAAATCATAATAAGGCAAAAGTTCAGAAGGAGAAGGCTGCGGCTGAACATGCTGAGTACCGCAATACGGAGCGCGGAAAGCATGAGAAGAACAGTAAGGGAATCTATTATACAAATGGTAACTACGAGGCATTTGCCAGACCGAGAAAGCCGGAGGGCGTGGATGACAAGAACGCATATATAGTGGGAAGTGGTCTTGCATCACTGGCAGCAGCTTGCTTCCTTGTACGTGACGGACAGATGCCGGGTTCACACATCCATATTCTTGAGGCCATGGATATAGCGGGCGGTGCGTGCGATGGAATATTTGATCCTGCCAGAGGCTACGTCATGAGAGGTGGACGTGAGATGGAGAACCATTTCGAGTGCCTGTGGGATCTGTTCAGAAGTATACCTTCCATAGAGACACCGGGGGTATCGGTTCTTGACGAGTATTACTGGCTGAACAAGGAGGATCCAAATTATTCACTGTGCAGAGCAACAGTGAACAGAGGCAAGGATGCCCACACAGATGGCAAATTCAATCTGAGTCAGAAGGGCTGTATGGAGATCATGAAGCTCTTCATGACAAAGGACGAGGATCTGTATGACAAGACAATAGAGGATGTATTCGATGATGAGGTGTTTGATTCGACATTCTGGCTGTACTGGAGGACGATGTTCGCATTTGAGAACTGGCACAGTGCACTGGAGATGAAACTCTACTTCCAGAGATTCATACATCACATCTCAGGACTTCCGGATTTCTCGGCCCTCAAGTTCACAAAGTACAACCAGTATGAGTCGCTGATCCTTCCGATGGTGAAGTATCTTGAGGCTGCGGGCGTGACATTCCAGTACAACACGGAGGTCACAAATGTAATATTTGACATGAGAGACGGCAAGAAGATAGCAAAGACCATCGAGTGCAGGGTAAACGGAACTGAGAAGGGAATCCCGCTCACTGAGAACGATCTTGTATTTGTCACAAATGGAAGCTGCACGGAGGGAACTATCTACGGTGATCAGAATCATGCGCCAAATGGTGACGCAGAGGTGAGAACAAGCGGCTGCTGGAGCCTGTGGAAGAACATAGCTGCACAGGATCCTTCATTTGGCCATCCTGAGAAGTTCTGTTCTGATATATCTAAGACAAACTGGGAGTCGGCCACAGTAACAACGCTTGACGACAAGATCATCCCATACATCGTGGATATCTGCAAGCGTGATCCGAGAACAGGAAAGGTTGTCACGGGTGGTATCGTGAGCTGTCAGGATTCAAGCTGGCTGATGAGTTGGACCATCAACAGACAGGGACAGTTCAAGACCCAGGACAAGGATAAGGTGTGTGTATGGGTATATGGCCTGTTCACAGATGTTCCGGGCGATTATATCAAGAAGCCTATGAAGGATTGTACCGGTAAGGAGATCACGGAGGAGTGGCTCTATCATCTGGGTGTGCCAGAAGATGAGATCGAGGAGCTGGCCACAAACAGCGCAGTCTGTGTGCCAACTATGATGCCATATATCACCGCGTTCTTCATGCCTAGAGCAAAGGGCGACAGACCGGATGTAATTCCAGACGGATGCACCAACTTTGCATTCCTCGGACAGTTCGCAGACACCCCTCGTGACACAGTGTTCACCACAGAGTATTCGGTGAGAACAGCCATGGAGGCTGTGTATGGACTTCTCGGCGTGGACAGAGGTGTTCCTGAGGTGTGGGGAAGTGTGTACGATATCCGTGAACTGTTGGACAGCAGCGTGAAGCTCATGGATGGCAAATCTCCGCTTGAGATAAATCTTGGACCTCTGAACAAGCTCAAGAGGCCTATACTTAAGAAGATCCAGGGCACGGTGATCGAGAAGGTGCTGAGAGACCACGACATCATCAAAGAGGGTATGCTGTAGGTTGAAGTTAATATAGAGTAATAAGAAAGTTCCATGTGTCTGCACGGTGCAGATCCATGGAACTTTTTATGTGGTGAAGACACTGGGGACGGAGGTGCCTGACCCCAGTGGGGACGGAGGTACCTGTCCCCTCCGTCCCCCGGTACATATGGAAAATAAATTGACTTTTCCCATGTATAAAAATATACTTTTGGATATAAAAGATATGAGAGAGAAGTAAAAATGAATAAGATAGAGATAAACGACAAATGGATGCAGAAAACCGGTGTTGTGTGGCTCGGTGCCATGTTGTGCTGTCTGCTGTGGGGAAGCGCATTCCCCTGTATAAAGATAGGCTACGGAATGTGGAATATAGAGAGTGTGGATACATCGTCACAGATACTGTTCGCAGGTATGCGATTCGTGCTGGCGGGAATTCTTGCCGTGATATTTGGAAGTCTGCTGGAAGGAAGATTCATCAGGCCGGAGAAGGGCTGCGCCGGCAAGATAGCGTGGCTTGCGATGCTGCAGACAGTCATACAATACCTGTTCTTTTATATAGGTCTCGCACATACAAGCGGAGTCAAGGCGTCCATCATAGAGGCAGTAAATGTATTCGTTGCCATCATAGTGTCAGGCTTCATATTCCATCAGGAAAATGTCACTGTAAAGAAGATGCTTGGCTGTCTGGTTGGATTTGCGGGAGTTGTACTTATAAACATGAATGGAATGAATTTCCATATAGTGAATAAGTAGGGACGTTCCTTTTGTACCGAGGAGTGTCCCCGTGTCATGATAACACTAGGACATAGGGACACTCCTCGGTACAGAAGGAACGTCCCTGGGAGGATAATATATGAAGATGACAACACTTTGTTACATAGAGAAAGATGGAAGATACCTGATGCTCCACAGGACAAAGAAGGAGAAGGACATTAATAAAGGCAAATGGATCGGTGTAGGTGGACATGCCGAGGAGGGTGAGAGTCCTGAGGACTGTCTTCTGAGGGAGATAAAGGAGGAGACGGGACTTACGCTTACATCGTACAGATTCAGAGGGCTGGTGACATTTATCAGCAATGAGAGTGAGAATGAGCTTATGTGCCTGTTCACCGCAGATGGATTTGATGGGGAAGTTCAGATATGTGATGAGGGGGACCTTCAGTGGATAGATAAAGAGATCGTGCCAACACTTCCGACGTGGAGCGGGGATGCGATATTCCTGAAATTGCTGCTTGAAGGGGAGAAGAGATTTTTCTCACTCAAGCTCGTATATGAGGGAAGTGAGCTGGTGGAGCACAGGCTGGAATTCTATTGATAAGGAACGTTCCCACAAGAGGAAAGGGGGATAGGATGTTTCAAATAAACAATCATGGAAATATAAGCAGTAAGGTTTCGGCTATAATAATTATGGTCATTGGTATTGGCATAATGATAGTTGGAATATGGATGGCAGCAGACAGAATGCGGAAGGATGATTACTACGGTTTCGCAACAGGAAAGGTAGTGGAATCGTCATATTATGAAAACAGCGATGACGAGAGGATGTACTCGGCTATTTATGCGTATTTTGTGGGCGATACGGAATATGAATTAGAGGATGATGATGCATCAAAGGTTCCACCGCAAATTGGAAAAAAGGTGGAGATCAGATATGATCCAGAGGAGCCAGCTGATGCATATGTGGGTGGAAAGCCATTGCCAGGCAGCATATTGATGGGCATAGGAATTACGATGATCATGTTATCAATACTTGCCTTTGTGAAAATGCGTAAGGGCAAAATCTCTGATGAGAGAAAGCTTGTGATCGAATTGCTGACGGGGATTATAATGCTTGTGGTCTGCATAGGAACTATCAGATTACTCCAGGACAACGGGGGAGGTATCGGATTATCCGAAATAAGCATAGTTGTATGTGGAATAGTGGGAATTATTGTAATTATCTCAAGTGTTAAGTATTACATAGATGTAAAGATGGGCAGGACTCCATCTGAAACAATACTCTCTCATTTAGGGTTAGACGCGGCTTCTCTGATGTTAGATGATGAATCAGAGGGGGAAGAGTATAATATACCGAAATACCTCATGCCGGAATCTGAACAAGCGGAAACGGTAGGGGAAAAACCGCAGAAACAAGAGTATGAAAAATATGATCATCTGCAGGGAGATGGAACCCAGAACCCATATAGTGGGAAGATTTAGGAACGTCCATAGAAGGAGAAAACAAAATGGAATATAAAAGATTTGACAACACAATAATTGCAAGGATTGACAAAGGTGAGGAGATATTGGAGCAACTGAAGGTAATTGCTATTAATGAGAATATAAAGCTTGCCAGTATCAATGCTCTTGGAGCTATCGATGATTTTACAGTCGGAGTATATAAGATAGATGAAAAGAAATATTACTCCAACAGCTTTAAAGGATATTATGAAATCACATCGCTTACAGGAACAATCAGTACAATGGACGGAGAATATTATGCACATCTCCATATGAGCGCCGGAAATGATAAGGGTGAAGTGTTTGGCGGACATCTGAACAGAGCTGTTGTCAGCGCAGTCTGTGAGATGGTAATTTCAGTAATTGATGGAAAAGTTGACAGAATTTATGATGAAGGAACAGGACTTAATATATTTAAGTTTGATTGAGTGCGTTGAATATATAAGATAAATCGGAATTTTTGGAGGTATATGGAAATGAATAAGGAACAGCTATACGCAGCACAAACAGCAATGATTGAATGGTTATCTGACCCTCATGAATTAGGAAAAAAGCCTTTCAAAATTGAATGTGCAGGTGAATTTGATTTTAATGAAATGCATTATTACATTTTCAAATTCAAAGCGTCGTTGCTTGGTAAATGGCTTGTTGGCGTTTGTGGTGGTTTTGAAGATGATGATTTAGAACCATGCGGACATATTTTCAGCAATATGCAAGAATATAATGAAACTACTGCTAAAAATGAGTGTATTACAATGGTTGAAAATATTATGGCATACTGGAAAGAACAAGCCGCCAAATATAATAACCAATAATACAAATTTGAATTTCTCTCGCTGTCTGGTTTGATATAAAAATTTGATTATTTGAAAAAATCAAAAAATGACGTAGCGTGATATATTGCTTGTCACGCTACGTTATGTACTAATATGGACCTTGAAAGGAGGCAGGATATGTCATTATACACAACAGGAGAGCTTGCAAAGAAGTGCAACGTTTCAGTAAGAACGATTCAATACTATGATGAAAGAGGTATTTTGGTGCCAACAGATTTGACGGAAGGGGGACGAAGACTGTTCTCCGAAGAGGATGTTGCCACATTGGAAACGATTTGCTTTTTAAGAGATTTGGATATCTCTATAAAAGATATTGCTGAAATATTGGAATCCGAAGAGTCAAAAAAGGTAATCGAACTTTTGCTTGATGAGCAAGAAAAAAATATTCAGGCGGATGTCAAGAAAAAAACGAAACAATTAGAAAATATTAAAGGCATAAGAAGTTCTTTGGCTTCTTTCAAGGATGGGTCGCAAAAAACAATTCATGACATATCATCGATTATGGAGGAAAAAGAAAAGCGAAAGAAAATGTACAAAAAAATGCTGATCATAGCAATTCCGTTAGAAATTGTCGAAATTGTTACTTTTGTGATTGGTATATTAAAAGGAATCTGGTTGCCATTTTTTGTGGCCATGGCAGTGATTCCTATTTGTGTAGCAATTATGTTTGGCTATTGGTACAAGCGGGTAGAGTATCTCTGTCCGGAATGCCATACCAGATTTCAGCCAAAGAAATTAGAAGCATTCTTTGGAAATCATACGCCAAAGACACGAAAGCTAACTTGCCCTACCTGCAGGAGGAGAATCTGGAGTTTGGAAGTATATAGAAAAGAGGTGGATGCATAATGGAAACAATTAATTTGAGTAAGAAACAATTTGTGATATACATGGCAGTCGCATTTGGGTTGGCCTGGATTTTAGAAATGATAGCAAGTATTTTTAGCAATAATGGAAATCAGATGGTGTTTGCTGTTATCTTGATGATTACCATGTTTATGCCATTTCTTGGAGTACTGATAGCCAGAATCCCACTAAAAGGTATGGGATGGGTACCACATTTAAAAGGGAAACTTCGTTATGTATTCTTTGCCCTTTGGATGCCGGCGTTATTAAGTATCCTTGGAGGGGTCTTGTTTTTTGTGATTTTCCCGGATACATTTGACTCTGAATTTATGACGTTAAGAGGTCTTTTAGAGGAAGCGGGAGCGTTGGAACAGTTTGAAGCAAAAGGTATCACTATGCCAATGTATTTGTTAATTACTAGCATTCAGGCGGTAACTGTTGCACCATTTATGAATATGTTTGTTGCATTAGGCGAAGAGGTCGGTTGGAGAGGTGCGCTGTATCCATATTTGAAGAAGAAGCTGGGTGTTACTAAGGGTCGAATTGTAGGTGGTACTATTTGGGGGGCTTGGCATTGGCCGATTATGATTTTGGCTGGATATGAGTATGGTAAAGAATATATTGGCGCACCGGTACTTGGTCCGATTGTGTTCTGTGTCGCTACTATTATGATGGGGATATTATTTGATTATGTATATGAAAAGACAGAGACCATCTGGTTGCCATCTCTTATGCATGGTGCTACCAATGCATTTACTATTTTTGCATATCTGGTAAAACCTGATTATTCCAATATGGCAATACTGGGACCGGCATATATCGGTATTATCAGTATGATTCCGATGATTGTTATGGCGGTCATTATTTGTGTAAAGAAGAAGAGGGATTGAGTATTAAATGGATATTCAATCGCACTAACAAATTTCAGTTTGTTAAACTGACGAGATTAAAAATAATACAGAGATAAGACAATGCACGTATTTTCTAAAAACAATCATGCAATATTGTGTGATAGAAGTCCGGGAACACCCGGACTTCTTCTTATTTTGATAGAATCGACATGTGTGGCTATTAAAAACGTAACAAATTTATGACCAGTAATGGAAAAATGTGATATCACAGCGATACAAGGTCGGAAAAAATGCAAAGACAAAGCCAACAAGGTCGGAAAAAGTGCTGAAACAATGCTAGAATAGACCATAAAAAATGTGGTATACTATCAGAGAAAGGACGGTGTGATAATGTATCGATTTGCAATGAATGATCTGTTACAGTGGAAAGGGAAGAAAAATAGAAAACCTTTAATTATAATGGGAGCCAGACAGGTGGGAAAGACCTGGTTGATGAAGGAATTTGGAAAGAACTGTTATGAGAAAACAGCATACATTTCTTTTTATAACAACCAACGTATGAATGCGGTTTTTGAAAATGATTTTGATATTGAACGAATCATAATGAATTTAAATATTGAGTCAGGAGTAACAATTACTCCAGGGAATACATTGATTATTTTTGATGAGATCCAGAACACACCAAAAGCTTTAGAATCCTTGAAATATTTCTGCGAAGAAGCACCAGAATACCATATTATAGCAGCAGGGTCACTGCTGGGAGTGGCAATTCATGAGGGAGTGTCGTATCCGGTTGGTAAAGTTGACTTGTTGGATCTATATCCGCTTAACTTTAGAGAGTTTTTATATGCTATGGGCGAGAAAAAACTGGCAGATGAATTAAAAACAAAGGACTATTCCATTATTGATAATTTCTCTGACAAATACCTTTTCTGGTTAAAAAACTATTATTACACGGGAGGAATGCCTGCGGTAGTTGATGCTTTTCGACTAGACAAAGATTATACAGAAGTAAGGCAGATTCAAAGCGATATATTAAGACAGTATGAAGGGGATTTTGGAAAGCATATTGAAAGCAGGGTGCTTCCAAGAATCAGAATGGTGTGGAATTCTATCCCAATGCAGTTGGCAAAAGAAAACAAAAAATTCTTTTTTGGTCAGATAAAAAAGGGGGCTCGTAGCAGCGAGTTTGAAATAGCAATTCAATGGCTGCTTGACTGTGGACTGATTTATAAAGTTAATCGTGTAAATGAACCTCATATGCCTCTAAAAGCATATCAAAGCATGAATGCGTATAAATTGTTTATGCTGGATGTCGGATTGCTGGGGGCATTAAGTGAGTTGCCAGCGACATCCATATTGGAAGGAAATGATATTTTTATAGAATTTAAGGGTGCGCTTACAGAGCAATATGTGTTGCAGCAGTTGATTTCAGATACGCCGTACACACCATATTACTATGGGACAGAAAAAGCTACGTTTGAACAGGATTTTTTGATCCAAAAAGAGGCTGCAATTATACCTATTGAAGTAAAGGCAGAAACGAATATAAGGTCGCAGAGTCTAAAAGCATATTGTGATAAATTCCATCCTGAGAAAGCTGTACGTTTTTCAACTCTAAAGTATATGGATCAGGAATGGATGGTAAATATACCACTATATGCGGTATGTAATTTGTAAATTTTGGTTTGAAGGAGCGACAATATATGAAGTATTTATATTTGCATGGACTAGGACAAAAATCAGACAGTTGGAATAGAGTAATAAAAGAAACGAAGGTATCGGAAAGTAGTGTCAAATTGAGTTTGGCAGAGATGTTAGAAGGAAAATCTGCTACATATAAGGAATTATATTCGGCATTCTCATCAGAATGTGACAAGGTGAACGATGAAATTGTCTTATGTGGGCTTTCTCTAGGCGCTGTTTTGGCACTTAATTATGCGATAGACCACCCAGATAAAGTAAAGTCGCTCGTATTAATTGCAGCACAGTATAAAATGCCTCAAAAATTATTGAAAGTTCAGAATATGTTGTTTCATCTTATGCCGAATTCGGCATTCAGTAAAATGGGTTTCAAAAAAGCGGATGTTATCAGCCTGTGCGGGACGATGGCTGAATTGGATTTCAGTGACTCCCTGCATAAGGTGTCTTGTCCGGTATTGCTCATTTGTGGGGAAAAGGACACTGCAAACAAAAAAACTTCAAAAGAACTTTGCCAATATTTGAACAACGCCTGTTTCCATGAACTTGCGAAAACAGGTCATGAAGCAAACATAGAAGCTCCGGAAGAGTTGGCGATCGTGTTGCAGAGATTTTATGATAATATCAGATAAAATTCAGTGGTGCGCCCAGACAAGGGCATGTGGTGATGTGAATTTATGGAGGAAAATATGGACTGGTTAAATATATTCGGACTGATAATGATTGCGGTTATTATGATACCCAATATTATTTTTGCAATCAGATGCAAAGAGGGATTTGAAAACAAATTGAGCAATAAATATGTTGAGGTTGTAGAACAGATAGGAAGGTTTGGCTGCTTTGGTTTTATGATAATTAACATTCCTGGAACATGGTTCGGGTGGTGGTCTGATGAAGCATTTGCCATATACCTTATCGTGGACACAATATTAGTAGTGTTTTATTGTGCAATTTGGATAATTTGCTTTAAGAAGAACAGCGTATTCAGAGCACTGGCGCTATCTGTTATTCCTTCGGTTTTGTTCTTGTTTAGTGGAATTATGAGCAGATCAATTCTGTTGCTTATCGCAGCAATATTGTTTGCGCCAAGCCATATTCTGCTTTCGTATAAGAACGCAAAATGATATTGGTCGACTTCAAGTTTGATGGACTGGTGATACACGGAAAATACTATTAGAGCAGGTAACATGCAGGTGGTCATATAACAGACGGCCTGCCGTTTTTGGTGTTTATATTATATATGAATGTGGAAAGATTCTAGAAGATATTTTGGTATATATTAACCGAAATATCTTTTGGAAGAAAATGTCATGGTAAAAGAAATTAAAAGAGATTACTATTTAGAACAACTTATAAATCGTGAAGGAAATGGTCTGAATAAAATTGTAACAGGAATAAGAAGAATTGCGACGTGTTTGTAACGGGAAGTAATGCAAAGTTTTTATCCAGAGATATAGCTACTGAATTTGGCAGCAGAGGGGATGAGGTTCATATGTACCCTTTGAGCTTTTCGGAATTTATGAGTTGTTATGATGGATAAATAGTAGGTGAAGTATGAAAAAGAAATATATAATAATATGTATGTTATTTATTATATTGATTGTTTCTGGATATCCTTATGTTAAAGCGGAAGTATTGACGCTAAAATATGGAACAGAATTTGATTTAGAGAGCTTTGAAATGATTGAAGATATTTCATATTGCAAGGTGTTAGAGTATGACAAACAAAAAGCTAAAGTGCTTTATGTATGTAAAGGTGAACTTTCCTTTTTAGTAACATATCAAAAAAATAGTGACTGGAAGGTTGAAACTTGGGAGAGTATTTGGTCAAAATCAGGAAGTGCGGATAGTTTCAGGTGGTTATTATATCATTGACCTCATCGGTGCCACCATGAAATATGTTTTATTAGCTTTCATTATGTTAATAGTTGAATTTGCTTTTTGTAAGCAATTATGCAAAAGGTAAATGATATAATCAATTAGGTTTTTGGATTTGTATAGGACAATATACTAAAGTAGGGGCAAGATTTATCGTTAAATCAATCATTTGTTGCAAAAATCAGAAGCATAAGTACAAATTACAGGAGGGTTCAAATGGGATTATTTGATAGATTTAAGAAGACATCAAAGGAAAGTTTATT